>Ga0049107_10000008_pt1 | contig 267099 bp, 271 predicted proteins | sample WorMetilPIANOSA1_FD_61187 | JGI IMG/M metagenome (GOLD analysis project Ga0049107, IMG submission 61187) | Marine gutless worms symbiont microbial communities from Max Planck institute for Marine Microbiology, Germany - Olavius ilvae PIANOSA.1 | ecosystem: Host-associated > Annelida >...
CCTGCATTTCCGCCATTACCTTGGTCAACGCCGCGGTCAGGGTCGTCTTACCGTGATCAACGTGTCCGATAGTGCCCACGTTTACGTGGGGTTTGGTTCTCTCAAATTTCTCTTTTGACATCAGCTTTCTCTCGCTTTTATCGGATAATCACAGCCTGTTAACACAATACTAAACTGGTGCTCATAACAAGAATCGAACTTGTGACCTCTTCCTTACCAAGGAAGTGCTCTACCGACTGAGCTATATGAGCCTTAAACTTCATTCCGATCATGCACCGCATTGTTACTGGAGCGGGTGGCGGGAATCGAACCCGCGTCATCAGCTTGGAAGGCTGAGGTAATAGCCACTATACGACACCCGCTTGAAACCGTTACTTTAACCCTCGCTTTTCGACTCTTTAATTACACCGCCAAATTAAAGGGTGGTGGAGGGGGGTGGATTCGAACCACCGAAGGCAGTGCCAACAGATTTACAGTCTGTCCCCTTTGGCCACTCGGGAACCCCTCCAGCAAGGTGCGTATTCTCTACACGCCCCTGAGTCATGTCAATAGCGCTAAATCGTAAATCACCCAAATTAATCAATAACTTAATTAATTTACCGATTACTTCGCCGCGCGTCGCTCGTTTACTTCCTTGATGACCTCTTCGGCGACATTCTTCGGACACGGCATATAGTGCTCGAATTCCATCGAAAACTGTCCCCGACCGGAAGTCATGGTGCGCAGGTCACCGATGTAGCCGAACATATCGGAAAGTGGCACGTCGGCTTTGACGCGCACACCGGTCGCGGTGGGCTCCTGCGACTTGATCATGCCGCGACGACGGTTCAGGTCGCCGATAACGTCACCCACGTGATCTTCAGGTACATAAACGTCGACCTTCATGATCGGCTCCATCAATTGCGGTGCAGCCTGCGGAATCGTCTGGCGATAAGCGCCCCTGGCAGCAATTTCAAATGCAACCGCGGATGAATCGACCGCATGAAAGGCTCCGTCAACCAGCGTGACCTTGACGTCGAGCAGGGGGAAACCTGCCAGTACACCTTCGCCCATGCAACCTGCGAAGCCCTTTTCGATCGCTGGCCAGAATTCGCGCGGCACGTTACCCCCGGTTACAGTCGATTCGAACTGGAATCCGCTGCCGGTTTCACCCGGTTCGACGACGTAGTCGATCTTACCGAACTGACCCGAACCGCCGGTCTGCTTCTTGTGCGTGTAACTGTCTTCGATACGCTGGGTAATGGTTTCGCGGTAAGCCACCTGCGGCTTGCCGACTTCGACATCGACCATGTGCGTGCGACGCAGGATGTCGACCTTGATGTCGAGGTGAAGTTCGCCCATGCCCTTGATAATGGTCTCACCGCTTTCCTCGTCAGTCTCGACGTAAAAAGACGGATCCTCTTTAACCATCTTGCCGATCGCGATACCCATTTTTTCAGAGGCGGCCTGATCCTTGGGCTTGATTGCAACCGAGATAACCGGATCCGGGAACACCATCGGTTCCAGCGTCGCCGGGTTCTTGGCATCCGCCAGAGTATGCCCGGTTTGTACGTTTTTAAGCCCCACCAGGGCTACAATATCACCAGCCTCGGCACTATCGAGTTCGATACGATCATCGGCATGCATCTCGACGATCCGGCCGATACGCTCGGTCTTGCCGGTAAAGGTATTCAATACGGTATCACCCTTCGACAACTTGCCCGAGTAAATTCGGGTGAAGGTCAGTGCGCCAAAGCGGTCGTCCATGATCTTGAAGGCCAGCGAGCGCAGCGGCCTGCTCGGGTCAACCGTGGCGACTTCGCCAGTTTCGTTGCCCTCGAGATCGATTTCCGGCTGCGGCTTGACTTCGGTCGGGTTGGGCAGGTAATCGACAACCGCATCGAGCACCAACTGGATACCCTTGTTCTTGAATGCCGACCCGCAGTAGGTTGGGAAAAAGTCGAGGGCGATCGTACCCTTGCGGATACAGCGCTTGATATCGTCGAGCGCAGGTTCCTCGCCTTCGAGATACATTTTCAGCAGGTCGTCGTCCTGCTCCAGCGCGGTTTCGATCAGCTTTTCACGGTACTCCTCGATCACATCGGCCATGTCAGCAGGCGGCTCGGTGACTTCATATTTGGTCGGATCGCCCGAATCGTCCCAGATCCAGGCCTTGCGGGTCAGCAGGTCAACCACGCCAACAAAGTCATCCTCGGTACCGACAGGCAGGGTCATAACCAGCGGGTTGGCACCGAGCACGTCCTCCACCTGCTTGACCACACGGTAAAAATCAGCGCCCAGGCGATCGAGCTTGTTGACGAAAATAATGCGCGCGACTTCGGAGTCGTTGGCATAACGCCAGTTGGTTTCCGACTGCGGCTCGACGCCCCCGGAACCACAGAATACACCGACCCCGCCATCGAGGACCTTGAGCGAGCGATAAACCTCGATAGTGAAATCAACGTGCCCTGGAGTATCGATGATGTTCAGGCGATGATCGTTCCACTCGCAACTGGTAGCGGCAGACTGGATAGTGATACCTCGCTCCTGCTCCTGGTCCATGAAGTCGGTAGTCGCGGCGCCGTCGTGCACCTCGCCGATCTTATGTATCTTGCCAGTGAGCTTCAGAATACGCTCGGTGGTCGTGGTTTTACCGGCGTCAACGTGAGCAAATATGCCGATGTTGCGGTAACTATTCAGGTCAGCCATGTTGGTTTCCAGTTAATAAAATAAAAATTCTGTTCGTCCCAGAGCCCCGCTCCGGCTATTGCATAATATTAAGACCCGTCTTTAATCCATCCTAAAGACGGGCAAACTAATGTAAGCTATTGATTTACAAAGAGATTCTTCGGGGATCGAAATCTGACGGCGCACATTCTAACACAATGTGAAAAAAACTGATAGTGTCTGGCCGGATTAATTCTGCAGAAATAGTTCCGTTTGCGCGAATTTCAACGGTGTTTGAAGTCGGGACTGCGTTTTTCGACGAAGGCAGCCATGCCCTCCTTCTGGTCGTCGAGTGCAAAGGTCGCCTTGAACAGCTGGCGCTCACTCTTGATGCCCTGGGTTAGCGGGGTTTCCATCGCGAGATCAACCACGTCCTTGGCCATGGCGACGATCGGACGCGAGTAACTCGCGATTTTGGCGGCGGCTTCGAGCGTCACGTCGAGATACTTTTCGACCGGCTCGACACGCGACACCAGGCCGCTGCGCTCGGCTTCTGCGGCATCCATCATGCGACCGGTCAGGCACATGTCCATCGCCTTGGACTTGCCGACCAGGCCGGCCAGACGCTGAGAACCGCCAAAACCGGGAATCGTGCCGATGGTGATTTCGGGTTGTCCGAAGCGAGCATTGTCGGCGGCGATGATGAAGTCGCTCATCATCGCGAGCTCGCAACCTCCGCCAAGCGCGTACCCCGCAACCGCGGCAATTACCGGTTTCTTGAAGTCGGAGATCGTATCGCAGTGGCGCGTGAGACCGCCGTCCTCGAGCATATACTGGTAGCTGACCTCCTTCATTTCGGAAATATCGGCGCCCGCGGCGAATGCCTTATCGTTGCCGGTCAGCACCATGACCGCGATCGAATCGTCCGCCTCGAGCTCGGCGAACAGCTCCGCCATTTCCTGCATCAGCCCCATGCACAGGGCGTTCAGAACTTCCGGCCGATTGAGCCTGACCAGGGCGACGGCGCCATGTCTTTTCACTTCAAGATATTGCAATTCACTCATGATTCGATCCCCTCGAATTGTCTGATAATTTCCCGCTCGACCGGCGGAATCGGCGTACTGTGATTATCCCGATAGTTGAACCAGACACAGGCCGCCCTGGCGGTTGAGTAGGGTTCGTCGTCGCCGGGAGCGAAGATCGCGGCTTCGAAATCGAAGCTGCTGTTACCCAGTCGGCTGATGCGCGAACCTACTTCGAGCGCACAGGGGTGGTGGATCTGGCGCAGGAAAGTCACATGAATATCGGCGATGATCAGGCTGTTGTGTACCTCGGGGCCACTGCTCAAATCCAGCAGGCGATGGAAGTAATCGAGCCGGCCCGATTCGTAGTAGCGCACGAACTGCACGTTGTTGACGTGACCAAACATGTCGCAATCACCCCAACGAGTCGGTGTCGACGTAAAAAACCGGAATCCGTCGCGCGCGCAATGCTTCAGGTGTTCGGCAGGAGCAGGCATGAGAATATTATTTATAATCAGCCGCCGACAACTAGAAACTGTCAGCATCGATCGCCATGACGCTGGCTGAGCCCGATTTGACCATTACGGCCTGTGCTTCACTGCGCGGCAAGATACGCTCGGCAAAGAACAGCGCGGTCTTTATCTTGTGCGGGTAAAAACTATCGCTACTGCCGGCATCGATATGCTTCTGCGCCACCAGCGCAGCTCGTGCCATCAACCAGGCACAGACGACGTTACCCGTCAGCATCATGTAATCGACCCCGATCGCGCTACCGAGATCAGGGTCCCCGGCCGCGTTTTGCAGGTACCAGCTGGTCGCATCTTCCAGCGCGCCAAGCGCCGCTGTGAAACGCGTCGCGATGGCCGCAAAATCACCCTCTCCGGCAGACAGCTCCCGGCCAAATGCCTTGAGCTCTTCGATCAGTTCAGCCATTGCCTGGCCCTTGTCGCGCAGCATCTTGCGCCCCATCAGGTCGAGCGCCTGGATTCCGGTGGTACCCTCGTAAATCGTCAGGATCCTGGCATCACGCATATACTGGGACGCACCCGTCTCTTCGACGAAACCCATACCGCCATGTACCTGAACGCCTGTATAGGTGGCCTCCTGCGCCATCTCGGTGCACCAGCCCTTGACGACTGGAATGATCAGGTCGACACGGCGCTGATGTGCCGCACGATCCTCCGCTGAAACGGCATGATGCGCCAGATCGGTTTGCGCCGACGCGTAATAGGCTATCGCCCTCCCCGCTTCGGTGATAGCACGCATCTGCATCAGCATCCTGCGCACATCCGGGTGGTGAATAATTGTGCTGCGCTCGGTGTGCCCGCGGGCAATACCCTGGACCCGCTCCCTGGCGAACCAGAGTGCCTGCTGATAGGCGCGTTCTGAAATCGCGACCCCCTGCATGCCGACCTCGAGCCTGGCGTTGTTCATCATCGTGAACATGCAGGCAAGCCCCTGATGTTCTTCACCGACCAGGTAACCGATAGCGCCCTCCTTGTCGCCATAGGACATGACGCAGGTCGGCGACGAATGTATACCCATCTTGGATTCGACAGAAACCACCTTGAGATCGTTACGTTCGCCCCTCGAGCCGTCTTCGTTGACCAGGTATTTGGGCACCAGGAACAGCGAAATACCCTTGACGCCCTCGGGCGCATCCGGCAATCGTGCCAGCACCAGGTGCACTATGTTGTCGGTCATTTCGTGCTCGCCCCAGGTGATATAAATCTTCTGACCGCGAATCCGGTAGCGCGCACCGTCACGCTCCGCCCGGGTCTTGATGGCGGCCAGGTCGGTGCCCGCCTGGGGCTCCGTCAGGTTCATCGTGCCGCTCCACTCACCGCTCACCATCTTTGGCAGATAAAGATTCTGCAGATCGGCACCAGCATGCACTTCGATCGCCTCGATCGCGCCCGAGGTCAGCAAGGGGCACAGTGCGAATGCCATATTAGACGCGTACCACATTTCCGCGACCGCGGAATGCACCAGGAAAGGCATGCCCTGCCCGTCGATCGCGGTTGATTTGCCAATACCCTGCCAACCGCTTTCGACGAACTGACTATAGGCCTCCGCATAACCCGGAGGGCTTACCACGACGCCGTCTTCGATACGGGTGCCGTGCTCATCGCCGGGGTGGTTCAACGGAGAAAATACCTCGTTCGCGAGAACCCCGGCCTGCTCCAGCACGGCTTCCACCAGGTCCGCGGTTGCATCCTCGAAAACCGCAAGACTGGCGATCTCGGTCAGCCCGGCGATCTCGTTGATGACGAATTGCATATCCCGGGTCGGGGCGTGGTAATCAGACATGGTTATGACCTAACTGTAAAATTGTACGTGTTCATCGAGCGCAGCTCTTTCAGGAACGATACGGTTCTCCGGTAAATCCGGATCTTCATAGCCAAATGAAATGCCAAATAAAAGCTTCATCCGGGGTTCAATATTCAATTCACGCCGCACCGAGTCGGCATCGTAGCCCAGTATTGTCTGCGGGCAACTGGCGAGGCCATGGGAGCGCATCGCCAGCATCAGGTTTTGCGCGTACATGCCGACATCGCAGGCCTCGCGCACACCGGCCCATTCGGGCATGAAAATAAACACCACGTGTGGCGCGTCGAAAAATTCCAGGTTACGCAGGAAAGCGCGACGCTTGCCCTCCTTGTCCTCGCGCGTTACCCCCAGAGCCTCGTACAGCAAAATGCCGACGTCGAGCTGGCGCTTGCGAAATATACCTTCGTACCTGGCGTCGTACGGGAAATCCAGGGAGTACTTACCCTCGGCAATGGTTTGCATGAAAATCGAGCTCAAACGATCGCGTGTTTCCCCGGAAACCACGTGGCTAAACCAGGGCTGGGTATTACAGTTCGACGGCGCCGACGCCGCGGTGGCGAATATTTGCGCCAGCACCCGGGCCTCGACCGGCCGGGGAAGAAAACCCCGAATCGAGCGACGCGAACGGGCAAGTTGTTCAAATATCCGGACCGTATCCGGATTGCTGGTTTCATCTGTCATGGTTTCGCTATAACTGCTGGTCAAGTTTCACAAACTTCATTTATATTACAACAATCGCTTCATAACCCAAGGATTTCCTATGACCAGCCAGCCAATCAGCCGCTTTCCGATTCCAGAGCTCGACGACCTGCCTGAAGATATTCGGCAACGCATCACCGAGGTGCAGGAAAAGGCCGGCTTCGTGCCCAATGTTTTCCTGACCCTGGCGCGCCGGCCGGATGAATTTCGTGCGTTTTTTCTGTATCACGACGCGCTCATGGAAAAGGAGACACCCGGTCTAAGCATGGCCGAACGCGAAATGATAGTGGTCGCTACCTCGGCGCGCAACCAGTGTCAGTACTGTGTTATCGCGCATGGTGCGATTCTGCGTATTCGCGCCAGGAATCCGCACATTGCCGATCAACTCGCCACCAATTACCGCAAGGCCGACATCACGCAACGCCAGAAAGCGATGCTCGACTATGCGCTGAAAGTTTCACGTAAGGCTGAAACCGTAGACGAATCTGACTATCAGAAACTTAACGAGCTTGATTTCGACGATGAGGACATCTGGGATATCGGTGCCATCAGCGCCTTCTTTGGATTATCCAATCGCATCGTCAACATGTCGAGCATGCGCACCAACGACGAGTTTTACCTGATGGGGAGAGTACCCAGGGAAAAATAGGTTACACTTAGCCACCACAAGCTCAGGCAGGAAACGCGAAGTGAGCGAAGAAATCGAACCCAGGATTATCAAGAAATACCCCAATCGTCGCCTGTACGATACCGAGGAAAGCAAGTACATCACCCTGCAACAGATTCGCGACCTGGTTCTGGGTGAAGTGCCGTTCATTGTTGTCGATCAGAAAACCGAAGACGATATTACCCGCAGCATCCTGCTGCAGATTATTCTCGAACAGGAATCGGAAACCAATCCGCTGTTTTCAAACGATAACCTGGAACGCTTTATCCGCTACTACAACACCGGTGCCCATGCCGGATTTTCCGATTTCATCGGCCAGGGCATGAGCTTCTTCCAGCAGCAGCAGCAGGAGATCGGCAAGGCGCTGGAAGGTATGACCGGCCATAATCCGCTGTCCTTCTGGACCGATATGACCCAGAAAAATATCGATACCTGGCGCCAGATGATGGGTTTAAGCCCTGAAAACGATGACCCCGAAAAAAAATAAATTATTGATTTAATTAAACTTTTCTTCAAAACCCTGCGACTCACTTGACAGCGGCGTTGTAAATCAATATTTTGTGCACTGCAATATATTGCTGCGATGCAGCACCCACCCACAAGCAGATCGAGATGACAGGATTATGAACGAACAAAAAATCGCACTCGTCACTGGAGGAACCGGTGGAATCGGAACCGCGATATGTATCGCGCTGGCCGACCAGGGCCGCAAAGTCATTGCGGGTTACTTCCCACCTGAAAAAGACATCGCCGACGCGTGGCAACAGAAACACCGGGCCAACGGCTACGAATTCGATATTGTCGCCTGCGATGTCAGCGACTTCGAATCCAGTCAGCAAATGCTGCACGATGTCGAAAACACGATCGGCGCGGTCGATATCCTGGTCAATTGTGCCGGTATTACGCGTGACAAAACCCTGCGCCGCATGACTTCCGACCAATGGGACTCGGTGTTACGCACCAACCTTGACTCGGCCTTCAATGTCACTCGTCATGTTGTCGACAACATGGCGGACAAGGGCTTTGGCCGTATCGTCAACATTTCCTCCGTAAACGGGCAAAAAGGACAGTTTGGCCAGGCTAATTATTCCGCTGCCAAGGCAGGCCTGCATGGCTTCACCAAAGCGGTCGCGCAGGAACTGGCCACCAAGGGTGTAACGGTTAACTCGGTTTCGCCGGGTTATGTAAAAACCGAAATGACCGATGCCATCCCCGCAGAAGTTCGCGATTCGATCATCCAGCAGGTGCCGATGGGACGCATGGCGTTACCTGATGAAATCGCCTACGTCGTCAGCTTCCTCACCGACGATCGCAATACCTATATGACCGGGGCAAACCTGCCGGTCAACGGCGGCATGTACATGACTTAGCAGTTACTTGAAAGAGCCCCAATCGGCACGATCCGGCGTTGGAAACGATCTCAAAATGCTCATGTACTGGCTTGTACACTGCGCTTTTTCGACCGTTTCCGCCTTGTCTCGTACTCGATTGCGACTCTTTCAAGCAACAGCTAACTTCATAACACTAGAGTCCATCAGGCCATGAAATTGACGGGGCAATATGGTCCGTTTTTCCGCCTGAGGCCGTTAAAACACGTCGCTGGTTCAATCTCCTGGAACCGACCAAACCGTTAAGAAATGCCAGCTCACAGCGTGCGGCCGGTTTCTTCGCTTCGATTGCATGTAAAGCATTTATGTTGCACTGCACAATAATCTGTGCTAGGCTTAATTCTTTATAAATATTAATGAGTTACCCAACATGAGCGAGAATAATTCCTGGGCCGAACAATGGTTCAAGGCACAGCAACAGTTTGTCGATTCCTGGAGCGACATGGCCAAATCAAGCGCTAGCGGTAACGACGCCAGTCAATCCGACCTGTGGGCACAGAGTTTCGATCTCTGGCGCAAGGCCTGCAGCGGACAAGCCCAGCCCGATATGCAGCAGGCAATGAACAAGTGCCTTGATATGGGCAAGGAATACTTCGCCATGGCAGAGCAGGTCAGCAAAAGCATGACCGAAGGCGCCAACCCGGTCGAAGCGATCAATCAATGGCTGGAACAAATGAAACAATCCCTGCAGCAGTTTAGCGGCATGCCCGGTTTCAGTGGCAGCGGGGTCAACGACTTCATGAAGCAATGGTTTGCCCCAAATGCCTCCTGGCAGGAAATGGTGGCCGGCCTGACGCCTATGAACCAGGCCTTCTGGCAAATGCCGGGCATGAACACTTCGGTGTTCAACCTCGGCGAAATGGTCGATCCGCTGGGCAAGGTCCTGGAAGCTCCGGGAGTCGGCTATTTCCGCGAACCGCAGGAGAAACAGCAAAAAGGACTGCAGCTGGCCCTCGAATACCAGGAAGCCAACTTCAAGTTCAACCAGGCCTTCCTGCGCATTGCGATGGAGTCGATTCAGGGATTCCAGAACCGGCTACTGGGCCTTGAAGGCGATAGCATACCGAAATCGCTGCGTGAACTTTATGACCTCTGGGTCGTGGTTAGCGAGGAACATTATGCCGAGTTTGCTATGGGTAAGGAGTACCAGGCGCTTTATGGCGACATGGTTAATCGACTGATGATCATGCGCCGGCATTACGGCGAAATCGCCGACGATTATCTGCGCACCATGAACCTGCCCAATACACGCGAAATTGACACGATGCAGGAGCGATTACAACAGGTTCGCCGCGACAACTTCGTCCTGAAAAAAGAAATCAGGGAAATCAGGGCCATGCTGGAGAAAATGACTTCCAGACCGGAGCCGGCCGCTGAAAAGGCGCCCACGGTAAAAGCAGAGCCAGCCGCTGAAAAGGTGTCCACGGTAAAAGCAAGGCCAGCCGCTAAAAAGACGCCGCCAACAGTAAAAGCAAAACCCGCCGCCAAAAAGGCGCCCGTGCGCAAGAAAGCGGTAGCCAGTAAAACGCCAGCCAGCAAAACCAAAGTAACCACAAGCAAAGCAGGAGCCTGAACCGATGAGTAATATTCCGTTTCGTTCCGACCAGGTGGTCGAAGAACTGGTGCAGTTCAATCAAAACCTGAGCAAGGGCGTCAAAAACCTGCTCGATGCAGAAGAGATATCGGCCGGCGTTACCCCGCGCGAGGAAGTTTACGCCGAGGACAAGCTCAGGCTTTATCGTTACCAGCCCTCCACCGGCGTAGTGCAGAACAAGGTTCCGACCCTGATCGTTTACGCGCTGGTCAACCGGCCCTACATGGCCGACATCCAGGAAAACCGCTCGACTATCAAGGGGTTACTGGATACCGGACAGGATGTTTACCTGATCGACTGGGGCTACCCCGACCGCGCCGACAAGTACCTCACCCTCGATGACTATATCAACGGCTACATCGACCGTTGCGTCGACGTAATTCGCGAGCGTCACAATGTCGACAAGATCAATATCCTCGGCATTTGCCAGGGCGGCGTCTTCAGCCTGTGTTACACCACCCTGCACCAGGACAAGGTCAGCAACCTGGTCACAATGGTAACCCCGGTCGATTGCAAGACGCCGGATAACATGCTCAGTCACTGGGTACAGCAAATGGATATCGATGCCATCGTCGACGCGATGGGCAACCTGCCCGGCGAAATGCTGAACTGGACTTTCCTCAACCTGAAGCCGTTCCAGTTAATGGGACAGAAATACGTATCCATGGTCGACATCATCAGCGACGAAAAGAACGTGAAGAACTTCATGCGCATGGAAAAGTGGATCTTCGACAGTCCCGACCAGGCGGGCGAAGCCTTCCGCCAGTTCATCAAGGATCTCTATCAGGAAAACAAGCTGGTTGAAGGCGGCCTCAAGATCGGCGAGCACGAAGTCGACCTGAAAAACCTGAAAACTCCGGTGCTGAATATCTTCGCCGAACAGGATCACCTGGTACCACCTGCGGCCTCGAAAATCCTGCCGAAACTGATCGGCAGCAAGGATTATACCGAGCTGTCTTTCCCCGGCGGTCACATCGGCATATATGTCAGCGGCAAGGCCCAGGCGACGGTGACGCCGGCAATATCCAGCTGGCTCAACGAGCGTAGTTGATCAGCTGAGTGATTCCTGATTCCCGGCGAATCATATTAAGTCATCCCCGCGAAAGCGGCCCCCCAGCGAACGCTGGGTTGACGTATCGGGATCTTGTGACAATGCCACCATTGCAACCTCCCCGCTTTCGCGGGGATGACTCCTGTGGTTAAATCCTGCTCCTATGAGCAAAGTCAGCCTCGAAAAATTTAATGATATCTTGCGCTCCGAGCTGCCCTCGGCTGCCGAGGTCGGCATCTATCTGCGCGAGATCGACGAAGGCAAGGCCGCCCTGGTCCTTCCCTATACTGAAATATCGCTCCGCCCGGGCGGAACTATCGCCGGGCCTTTCATGATGATGCTCGCCGACGTGTGCATGTTTGCAGTCGTGCTCAGTTTGCTGGGTGAAATCAAACTCGCGGTTACCACCAGTTTGAACATCAACTTCCTGCGCAAGCCGAGCGAGTGCGACCTGCTCGCCAAAGGCAATATAATTAAAATGGGTAAACGTCTCGCGGTGGTAGAGGTTTCCATCTATAGCGATAAAGACCTGGTCGCGCACGCCACCGGTACCTACTCGATTCCGCCACAGGGCTGAAAAAGTCACGGGCAATCAACCTGTCACCCGCAGGAATTGTTACGCTTGATTTTCAGGCTTTATTTGAGGTAGTTGACCTGTACGCTCGATCGATTGCATCTTGCAGCGAGCCAAGCGACTGCCAAGGCGTTTGACTTCATCCCGTATGCATTGAGTGCGTCTGGAGGGCCCGGTAGTCGATTCGATTCGATCAATCTCGACACGCAGCCTGTCTATCGACTCCAGTAACAGATCTTCCTCGGAGGTTACAGCTTCACTGGTTGTATCTGATCTTTCCGGGTTCATACTTAATCTTGTGCCAGTGACACCGCTATGACGAAACAGGTTAAAGTTTAGGCCAGTTATTATTTTTTTCTGGTTTTCGTCAGGATAATTTTTACGTGGCAATTGACAGCAGCGGGAGCCGCCAAATCATTCCTGTCACATCGGCACAAAAACCTTATGCAGGAACTGCTTTAACCGCGGTCTTGGCAGGAACGGCTTACCGGTGGGTCAGCAGACTGGAGCGATATCTAGCGGGTATGCGTCCGGTCAGCCAGGACAACCAGCAAATCATCAAAAGCGGACAGGTAACCATACCGTATAGCCATAATATCCGTCCATTTACGCATATCACCCAGGCCAGGTATATTTTTTCAGGGGCTCCGGCGATTAAAGCGACATAATAGGACTTTCTTCGCAACGCAACCTCGAATACCCTGCCGGACATGAAGACAACTAACATATTTCAAAAAGCAGGCGATACAACGCCCGGGCTTACCGGGAAAAAACCTGCGGCGGTGAAAAGCCCGTTGCAACGACACTGGTTGAAACTGGCAAATTTACTGGTGGCGATATCGCTGTTAGTCACTAGCACGATATTGCCGGCTAAAGAATCAGAGTCGGTTGATTTCGTGCTGCTGCAAGAGCAGGCGCTATTGGCCAATGCCGCTTATCAGACCGAAGACCAGGCCCGTGCCCTCGCCGCTGCCAATAATTACAGGCTAGATTTTTATCAAACCATTGCGAATCTCCAGATCGCGTTTTTTCTGGCGACCAACGAAGCGGACAAAACCCAGGTTATCTCGATACGTGGTACGTCGAACATCGAAAACGCAATGGTCGATGTATATCTGCAACTGGTCGAAGATCGGAAAACAGGGCTGCGTCTGCATCACGGGTTTTCCCTGGCGGCGAGAAAGATTTACGCAAAATTGAAGCCCCTGCTTAAAGCCGGATACAAGATTAACACCACCGGTCACAGCCTGGGTGGCGCAGTGGCGTTGATATTGGCGATATATCTCGACGCCGATCGGTTCGACATCGGACAGGTCACCACCTTTGGTCAGCCCAAGGTCACCAACGCAGCCGGCGCTGCTAAAATTCAGCATCTCAATATTATCCGCGTGGTTACGCAGCTTGACCTGGTGCCGTTAGTACCCCTGTTAGATCCGCTGGATATCAACAATCTCGATATTTACTGGCATGCCGGTATCGAAGTTGTTCTGCTAACCGATAACGAGTATGCGCTTCTCAAAGGGATGGATAGTATGTTACGCGCAAGCAGGTTCACGCAGAAGCCGCTGAGCGAAGAGAATTTGAGTAATCATCAAATGACACTCTATCTCGAAATGCTCGACGCGAGGCTGACATCGGCTCAATTAGTTCCTTACCAGAATAATTTTAATTTATTCAACCTGTTTGGCGGCGATTAAAGTTCAGGCCCGGCAGATATCGACGTGATTGTTCCCGCGGTGGTCGGGATGAAGCTCAGGCGATTCGATGAATCTTGTTTGAACAGGCATAAAAAAAGCCGGCACCCTTGCGAGTCCCGGCTTTCGGTCGGCAATAGATACCGCTTTAGTACATGTGTTGTCCGCCATTGATAGACAGGGTTGAGCCGGTAATGAACCCGGCATCCTCCGAGGTCAGGAACACCACGCCACGGGCTATCTCGCTGGCTTCGCCGAGACGACCCACCGGAATCCGCGCAACAATTTTTTCCAGCACGTTCTCAGGTACAGCACGTACCATTTCGGTGGCAATGTAACCGGGAGCAATCGCGTTGACGGTAATGCCTTTGGCGGCTCCTTCCTGTGCCAGGGCCTTGGTAAAGCCATGAATGCCTGACTTGGCGGCTGCATAGTTTACCTGGCCGTACTGGCCGGCCTGCCCGTTGATCGAACCGATATTGACGATCCGGCCAAAGCCGCGTTCGCGCATGCCGTCGAGTACTGCGTGACACATGTTGAAACAGGAAGTCAGGTTGGTCTGGATGACCTGGTTCCATTGTTCGAAAGTCATCTTGTGCATGGTGCCGTCGCGCGTAATACCGGCATTGTTGATCAATACTTCAACCGGCCCCACCTCGCTTTCGATCTTCGCAACTTCCGCCTGGCATACTTCGTAATTACCAACGTCAAACTTGTACACCGCAATTCCCGTATCCGCGGCAAACTTCTGTGCCGCCTCGTCGTTACCCGCGTAGGTGGCAACAACGGTATAACCGGCATCTTTCAACGCCAGGCAAATGGCTTCGCCGATTCCGCGGGTGCCGCCTGTTACTAGAGCTACTCGGCTCATGGTTTTTCTCCTTTAGCTAAATTAATTATTGATACTTACCTTTCAACCGCCAGCGCGACACCCTGGCCGCCACCGATACACAAGGTCGCGAGACCTCGTTTCGCATTGGTACGTTTCATTCCGTGCAGCAGGGTAACCAGCACCCGGGCCCCGGAAGCACCAATCGGATGGCCGAGCGCGATTGCGCCACCACTGATATTCACCTTGCTGGTATCCCACTCCATGTCGCAGTTAACCGACATCGACTGTGCCGCGAAAGCTTCATTAGATTCGATCAGATCCAGATCATCAACCGTCCAGCCTGCTTTTTCCAGACATTTCTTCGACGCCGGTATCGGTCCGGTACCCATAATGGCAGGATCGACACCAGCACTACTATATGCCGAAATTGTCGCCAACGGGGTAAGACCCAGTTCGTTTGCCTTGTCTTCACTCATTACCAGCAATGCGGCCGCACCGTCATTGATTCCGGAAGCATTGCCGGCGGTAACGGTTCCTTCACGGTCGAAGGCCGGGCGCAATTTCGCCAGGCCTTCAGCTGTTGTGCCGGCCTTGGGATACTCGTCGCGGTCAAAAACGACCGGGTCGCCACGACGCTGCGGGATTTCTACGGCGACAATCTCGTCGTCGAAAACACCATCGTTCTGCGCCTGCTCTGCCTTCTGCTGCGAAGCAGCCGCAAAGGCGTCCTGGTCATCGCGTGACAATTGATATTTCTTGGCGATATTTTCCGCGGTAACACCCATGTGATAATCATTGAAAGCATCCCACAGACCATCGACGATCATGGTGTCGCGAAGTTGCCAGTCACCCATGCGCTGACCGTCACGAGATTTGGGTAGCACGTGCGGCGAGGCACTCATATTCTCCTGGCCGCCGGCGATAACGACATCGGCATCGCCACACTTGATCGCCTGCGCAGCCAGCTGCACTGCCTTGAGGCCACTGCCGCAGACCTTGTTAATCGTCAGCGCCGGGCATTCCTGCGGCAAGCCGGACTCCATTGCCGCCTGGCGCGCCGGGTTTTGTCCTGTACCGGCGGTCAACACCTGGCCGAGGATGACTTCGTCAACCTGGTCAGCCGCGAGACTGTTTCGTGCCAGCAGAGCCTTGATCACCAGCGCACCCATATGGCTCGCCGGCATTGATGACAAGGCCCCACCGAAGGCCCCGATCGGGGTTCGCACAGCATCTACTATTACAACTTTGGTCATTTTTAAGTTCCTGTAAAAAAAAGGCCCGGGGCATTATACCGCCGGGCCAATACTTTGGAGGAGTAAATTTTCTGAAATTACCCGATAAAAAATCGGCATAATTCCAGCGGGACGAAAACTAGGCAGCCTTCTTCTTGCCCGCTTTGTTCATTTCCTTTTCGATGGTTTCGACGGTCTTCTTGGCCTGCGCCTGGACTTCGGCAAGTGAACCTTCGAAAATCTTACCGGCTTCGCTGATCGCGGCTTCGACAACAGCTGCGTTTTCTTTGGCAACGGTAACCATCTTTTCATTCAGAGCTTCAACATACTTCTGCTGCATCTCAACCGCGTCGTTCAGGTCTTTGGTTTCCACCAGAGCCTGTACGTGGGCCAGATTGCTTTTCATCAGTTCAGCAGTATTTTCAGTCTGGCTGTTCAGTAATTTTACCGCCATCGCAGTGTTGTTTTCTGCCAGTTTCAGCATCGGCTTCATGCTGTCCTGTGCCATTTTCATGAAATCTTCGTACATAGCAAATTCCTCGTTGATCAATAAAAAATCGGTTTAAAAAGTTTTGTTGCACTGCAACAATGTGCATAATATAGGGGCTGTATAGAAATAAGTCAAGGATTTTGTTGCACTGCAACAAAATAAATTTTACTACATGTAAGCTATTGATTTCTAGCTATTAATTTTAGCGGGAAGTTCACTCAGGCTGCTTACGACAAGCGTTGCATCAATATCCCAGGGGTCGAATACCGCTGCTTCGGAGCGTTGCAGCCAGGCAGCCTTCATCCCCGCCGAGACCGCGCCGATCACATCGAAACCGTTGCTTGAAACCAGCCAGCACTTCTGCGCATCGGTGGCGGCCACATCGATGAAGTACCGGTATACCTCTGGGTCAGGTTTGAATGTCTTCAGCGTATCGACGCTGACCACGCCTTCAAAATAGTGATCGATGCGAGCGTGCTCGAGCAATCCGCCTACCGCGTCGGCAACGCCATTGGAAAAAGCAAACATGCGGAAACCTTCATCGGCAAGTGCCTGCAAACTGGCGGGCACGTCGGCGTAGGCCGGCAGCATCCGATAGACCTGCATCAAGGCGGCCTTTGCCGGTTCATCAAGACCAGTTTGCAGCAGACTATCGGTGTAGTCCAGTGCCTGACGGGTACAAACCACGAAATTTTCGTAGCGGCCCATCAAACCGCGGCGAAAGGTATATTCGAGTTGCTTGTCACGCCAGATGCCGGAAAACTCCCGCGAGCGTTCACCGACATGTCGCGCCAGTTCATCGACGACGCCGTGCGGATCGATCAGGGTTCCGTAGATATCGAAAGCCAGTGCAATGCTCATGCCTCGGATGTCCCCTTGGATGGCGGACGATAAAATTCCGGCCAGCGGTTTTTGACTACCTCCCCGCTACTCGATAACGCGACACAGGTATCGATAATCGGTGGCTTGTCACGTGACTCTCGTTTGGCCTCGCGCTCTTCCAGCGCAGCATGCAGGGTCTGGTAGGCGGTTGCCGCCAATTGCCCCAGCAAATCCATCAGGTGGGTGCAACTGCTCTCGCTGCCGATGCGTTCGCGCACCTGTTTCATCCAGCCAGAGCCGATACGCAGACCAATCAGGCTGCGCATTGCCTCGGCCCCACGCGGACAGATACTGAACGGGGTTTGATCCGAGGCGGCATGAACATCGTGAATCAGAAAATCGAGATCGATAGTAAAACGTAACCACATATCATGCACCGCTTCACCGGCCCTGATGACGCCACCCCGATGGAGCTCATCGTAGGCGCAGTCATAAGTTCGCGTATCGACCAGGTGCACATCGATATCCCACAGGCCATCGCTGCGCAGGAAACCCTCGCAGTCTATCTTACGGTGGTGTTTTTTCTCGCGGGAAAACGCTGGTGGCAGGCCCATTTGCTTACCCGGCCTGTTTACGCAGTAACGCGGTCGCCGCACGGGAAACCGGCTCACGCCCGAGAAAATCACTAATGAAACGCCCGGCTTCAAGCAGCTTACCCATATCTACCCCGGTTTCTATACCCATGCCGTGCAGCATGTATACCACGTCTTCGGTGGCGACGTTACCGGTCGCCCCCTTCGCATAGGGACAGCCACCCAGCCCCGCTACCGAACTGTCGACGACCGCAATGCCGCATTGCATCACCGCGTGAATATTCGCCAAGGCCTGGCCATAAGTATCGTGAAAATGAGCGGCAAGTTGCGCCACCGGCACCTGCCTGCTGAGTACTTCGATCAATTCTGTTGCCAGGCCCGCTGTACCAACGCCGATGGTGTCACCCAGGGACACTTCGTAACATCCCTTTTCCAGCATTTCCTGCGCAATCATCGAAACCGTGTCGAAAGAAACCTCGCCTTCATAGGGACAGCCCAGTACGCATGAAATATATCCGCGCACTTTCACCCCGGCCGCCTGCGCCTCGTCGATCACCGCATTGAAACGCTCGATGCTTTCAGCAATCGAGCAATTGGTATTCTTCTGCGAAAAGGTTTCCGTGGATGCGGCAAACAATGCGACTTCTTCTACGCCGGCCGCAAGCGCGATTTCGAGTCCCTTGAGGTTTGGCACCAGCATCGGATAAGAAACATCGTCGCGGCGCCTGATTTGTGTAAAAACTTCCGCGCTGGTAGCCATTTGCGGAACCCATTTCGGCGACACGAAGGCCCCCGATTCGACCACCGGCAGGCCGGCATCGGCCAGCATTTCAATCAATTGCACCTTGATTTCGGCCGGTACCGTGCCGGCTTCGTTCTGCAATCCGTCACGCGGCCCAACTTCGACAATCTTGACCTGCCCGGGAAAACTCATTGAACTATTCAACCTCCAGTAAAACCAGGGTATCCCCTTCTTCGACCTGGTCGCCAACCGCAAACAGGATTTCGCTGACGCTCGCCGCTACCTGCGCGACCATGGCATGCTCCATTTTCATGGCTTCGATGATCATCAACGGATCGCCGGCCTCGACAGTATCCCCGACCGCAACCGGCAGCGCAACAACGGCTCCCGACATGGGTGCCCTGGGATGATCGGCATCCGCCGTGGCGCTCTCGGCGCCGTGGATGACGGTGGGAATCTCGAAGCGGAACGTCCGGCCCTGACAAGTCAATGCGATAGATTCGGCATCACGTAACACCGCATATTCGACAGACTCCCGATGCAGCTCCACCCGCATCCGTTGTTGATCGATCCAGCCGCCGGCCAGTTGATAGTCATTGCCGGCACAGTTGAAGTACCAGCCATCGGATTGCTGTTCTACCGACACTTCGTGGGTCACGCCGTCGGCTGCCAGCCTGATGACCTGGTGCGTCGTCAAATTCATTCGCCAGTGGCTACGCAGATCCCAGGGTGATTGAGCAGAACCAGTTTGCACGCGATTATCGAGGGCGGGCAACATCGCCGCGGCAGCAAGCACCAGCGCTCGATGTAATTGCGCATCCTGCTGCGCAAACAAAACCTGGTGATGCGTTGCAATAAAACTGGTGTCGAACTCGGCGGCGATGAAATCGGGGTTCTCTGCCAGCCTGACTAGAAATTCCAGGTTGGTATTGAGACCGAGAATCTGATATTGGCGCAGCGCCAGGGAGAGCTTCGCCAGCGCCGCCGCGCGATCACTACCGCGCACAATCAGCTTGGCTATCATCGGATCGTAGTTGATGCCGATCGAGTCGCCGCAGCGAACCCCGGTATCCACACGTACACCTTCGCCGGGCTCGGGTAGCTGCAGGTACCTGATCTGCCCGGCCGCCGGCATAAAATCACGTGCAGGTGTCTCGGCATAGACACGGGCCTCGAATGCGTGTCCCTGCATGACAATTTCAGACTGCTGCAGTGGCAGGACTTCCCCCGCCGCAACTCGCAGTTGCCACTCCACCAGGTCCTGCGCCGTAATCATTTCGGTGACCGGATGCTCTACCTGCAGACGCGTGTTCATTTCCATGAAATAAAAGCTGCCATCTTCATCGAGCAGGAATTCGACCGTACCCGCGCCGATGTAATCAATGGCCTGCGCACAGTTGATCGCGGCGTCGCCCATGGACTTGCGCAGGGCGTCATCGAGACTGGGTGCCGGCGCTTCTTCGATGACCTTTTGATGGCGGCGCTGAATCGAGCAGTCCCGTTCGAAAAGGTGCACGCAGTGACCATGGCTGTCAGCGAATATCTGCATCTCGACGTGCCGCGGTTTACGCAGGTATCGCTCGATAAGGACCCGGTCATCGCCGAATGACGCACTGGCCTCGCGACGCGCCGAAACCAGGGCTTCGGCAAAATCCTGTTCACGTTCAACCAGGCGCATACCCTTGCCACCGCCGCCCGCACTGGCCTTGATCAACTGCGGGTAGCCGACTTGCCGGGATTCGAGCGCAAGACTGTCATCATCCTGCGCAGCGCCATGATAGCCGGGTACCAGCGGCACGCCGGCGGCTTCCATCAACGCCTTGGCCTCACTCTTCGAGCCCATCGCGTCGATTGCACTCGCTGGAGGACCGATAAACACGAAGCCGGACGCTGCGCAGGCGCGGGCGAAACCTGCATTTTCAGAGAGGAAACCGTAGCCCGGATGGATTGCCTCGGCGCCGCATTGCCGCGCCACCTCGAGTATGCGTGTCGCGTTAAGATAACTCTCGCTCGCGGCGGCGCCACCGATGCAAAAAGCCTCGTCACAGGCTTCGACATGCAGCGCCTTGCTATCGGCCGTCGAGTAAACCGCAACGCTGCTAATGCCAAGCCGCCGCGCCGTTCGGGCAACGCGAAGCGCAATTTCACCGCGGTTTGAGATCAGAATCTTGTTGAACATTATTTCGCCTTAATCCATGACGGTTGACGTTTCCCGGGCAAGACGTCGTACTTTTCGGTGCGATCGAGGATCAGCCTGTCGGCCCCGCAATTTTCGCTGTCTATCTGGCGAGCCGGCATCTGCGTTACATCCTGAAGATGCCGAACTCGGTGGTTTCGATCGGCGCATTCAACGCGGCCGTCAAGCCGAGCCCCAGTACCATGCGCGAGTCTGCCGGATCGATGATGCCATCGTCCCAGAGACGCGCAGAAGCATAATAGGGATGGCCCTGCGCTTCATATTTATCCTGAATCGGTTGCTTAAAGGCGGCTTCGTCCTGCTCACTCCAGTACTCGCCCCTGCCCTCGATACCGTCGCGCTTTACCTGTGCCAGCACGGTGGCTGCCTGCTCGCCACCCATTACCGAGATGCGCGCGTTCGGCCACATCCATAGAAATCGCCCGCCATAGGCGCTCCCGCACATCGCGTAATTGCCGGCGCCAAAACTACCGCCCACTACCAGCGTCAACTTGGGTACTCGCGCGCAGGCGACCGCGGTTACCATCTTGGCGCCATCGCGGGCGATTCCGCCATGCTCATACTTTTGCCCGACCATGAAACCGGTAATATTCTGCAGGAATATCAGCGGAATCCGGCGCTTGGCGCAAAGTTCGATAAAATGCGCGCCCTTCAATGCCGATTCGGAAAACAGGATGCCATTGTTGGCGACAATGCCAACCGGCACGCCGTAAAGATGCGCAAAACCGCAGATCAACGTCGTGCCGTAGAGCTGCTTGAACTCGTCGAACTCGCTGCCATCGACCAGGCGCGCGATGATTTCGCGAACATCGAACGGCTTGCGCAGGCTGCTGGGCACGATGCCGTAAAGGTCGTCAGCCGGATAATTGGGTTCAATTGGCGTACGCAGCGCGATATCGGGCTTTTTCACCTGATTCAGCGTGGCGACAACATCGCGCGCCAGCGCGAGCGCATGCTCGTCGTTTTGCGCATAATGATCAACCACCCCGGAAATGCGCGCATGCACATCCGCGCCGCCGAGGTCTTCGGCGCTGACAACCTCACCGGTCGCGGCCTTTACCAGCGGCGGCCCACCGAGGAATATGGTGCCCTGCTCGCGCACGATGATGGATTGATCGCACATCGCCGGCACGTAAGCGCCACCGGCGGTGCATGACCCCATTACCACCGCGATCTGCGGAATGCCGCTGGCCGACATATTCGCCTGGTTGAAGAAAATACGCCCGAAATGATCCCGGTCCGGGAAGACTTCGTCCTGGCTGGGAAGATGCGCCCCGCCAGAATCGACCAGGTAAATACAGGGCAACCGGTTTTCGGCAGCGATCGCCTGAGCACGCAGGTGTTTCTTGACCGTAATCGGATAGTAAGTGCCGCCCTTCACGGTTGCGTCGTTAGCGACAATCATGCATTCCTGACCGCGGATACGGCCGATTCCGGTGATCAACCCACCGGCCGCGACATTGTCATCGGCGTACATCTGAAAACCCGCAAACTGGCCGATTTCGAGGAACGGCGAACCCGGATCGACCAGCTTGTCGATGCGATCGCGCGGCAATAATTTCCCACGACCCAGATGCTTTTCGCGGGCGCGTTCACCGCCCCCGGCAGCGATGCCTGCCGTTTTCGCACGCAGATCATCGACCAGGGTCTGCATCGCCGCCTGATTCTGCTCGAATTCGGCGCTGCGATTACTGATTCTGGACTCGAGAATACTCATAGCTCCGCCGCCAGTTCGCGCGCAATGACGATGCGCTGAATATCGCTGGTGCCTTCATATATCTGCGCAACGCGCACGTCACGCGCTATTCGTTCGACCGGGTAATCACGCAGATAACCGTACCCACCGAGCACCTGCAGCGCATTCGAGCATATTTCTTCGGCCGCCTCCGAGGCGAACAGCTTGGCCATGCTGGCCTGTTTCAGGCAGGGTTCTCCGGCATCGCGCAAGCGCGCGGCATGGTGCACCATCAATCTCGCCGCTTCGAGCCGGGTCGCCATATCGGCCAGGCGAAACGCAACCGCCTGATGTTCGAGCAGGGTTTTACCAAAGCTGACACGATCCTTTGCATAAGCCAGCGCGCATTCATAAGCCGCGCGCGCCATACCGACACTCTGGGCGCCGATACCGATCCGTCCACCCTCGAGATTCATCAGTGCAATTTTATAACCCTCGCCTTCCGCACCGATCAAGTGATCCGCCGGAATTTTGCAATCCTTGAAAAAAATCTGCGCGGTATCGGAAGCATGCTGACCCATTTTCTGTTCCACGCTACCGACCTGGTAGCCGGGGTTATCGGTCGGTACCACGAAGGCGCTGATACCCTTCTTGCCGGCGGCGGGGTCTGTAACCGCGAACACGATTGCCACATCGGCATTTGCGCCCGAGGTAATAAAGGCCTTGCTACCGTTCAAAACATAGCTGTCAGCCTGCTTTTGCGCACTCGTTTTAAGCGCCGCGGCATCGGAACCGGCCTGCGCTTCGGTCAGGCAGAAACAACCCAGTTGCGCGCCCGAGGCGAGCGCCCTGAGATAGGCTTGCCTGAGATACTCACTACCAGAGGCGAGCAGTACAGCGCAGACCACCGAATTGTTGACGCTGAGAATCGTCGAACAGGCACCGTCGCCGGCGGCAACTTCTTCGATCGCTAGCGCAAACGACAGGTAGTCGGCGCCACTACCGCCCCATTCCTCGGGGATGAACATGCCGAACAAACCCAGCGCTGCCATTTCATCAAGCTGCTCGCGCGGGAAATGACTGTTCCGATCCCAGTCGGCCGCAAACGGGGCTACCCGGTCCTGCACAAAGTCGCGCACGCTGTCGCGAATCAGGCGCTGTTCTTCGCTGAGTTGCATCGCGCTGCTTACACCAGTTCCACGGCAATCGCGGTCGCTTCGCCACCTCCGATACATAGCCCGGCGACGCCTTTTTTGAGACCCTGTCTTTGCAGTGCCGCGAGCAGCGTAACGATGATGCGAGCGCCCGAGGCGCCGATCGGATGTCCCAGCGCACAGGCGCCACCGTTGATATTGACCCTGGCGTGATCGAGCGCGAGATCGGTCATCGCCGCCATCGTCACCACGGCGAAGGCTTCATTAATCTCGTAGAGATCGACTTCGTCGCTTGACCAGTTGGCTGCCTCGAGCACCTTTTTGATCGCGCCGACCGGGGCCGTGGTGAACCAGGCCGGTTCATGGGCATGGGTTGCATGCGCACGGATGATCGCCAACGGCCTGGTCGCGCGTCTTTCAGCCTCGGCTTCCGTCATCAGTACCAGCGCCGCGCCGCCGTCCGATATTGAACTTGAATTGGCCGCGGTAACGGTGCCATCCGTACGAAACGCCGGACGCAGGCTCGGAATCTTGTCGATATTCGCATTGAAAGGTTGTTCGTCTGTATCCACGGTGACTTCGCCCTTGCGGGTCTTGATCACCACCGGGGTAATTTCATCGGCGAAGGCGCCACTCTCGATCGCAGCCTGGGCACGCCTGAGTGAAGTGATCGCAAATTCATCCTGCTGCTCACGCGTAAACTGGTATTTGTCCGCCGTATTCTCGGCAAATACGCCCATTAGCTTACCCTTGTCGTAGGCGTCCTCGAGGCCATCGGCAAACATGTGATCAAGTACCTGGCCATGCCCCATGCGCATCCCGCCGCGCGCCCCGGGCAACAGATAAGGCGCGTTGGTCATACTTTCGAGACCACCCGCAACCATGACCCGGTTGGTGCCTGCCCTGAGCAGGTCATGCGCCAGCATGGTGGCCTTCATGCCGGAGCCGCACATCTTGTTGATCGTGGTGCAGCCGGTCGCCAGCGGCAGTTCTGCGCCGAGGCTGGCCTGACGGGCCGGCGCCTGGCCCTGCCCGGCTGGCAGTACGCAACCCATGATGACTTCGTCGATAGCGTCGCTCTGCAGCTGGCTGCGCTCGACCGCGGCGGCAATCGCGGCCGCACCGAGTTGTGACGCTGTAGCAGCGGACAAGACGCCCTGGAACCCACCCATCGGGGTGCGCGCGGCGCCGGTTATTACTATGTTTTCAATATTTTGGCTCATGATATTCTCGTTAAGGTTTGACTAAGCAGTTTCGTTGAATAATTCCCGGCCGATCAGCATGCGTCGAATTTCGGAAGTGCCGGCCCCGATTTCATAGAGCTTGGCATCACGCAACAGTCGACCCACCGGGTAATCGTTGGTGTATCCGTTTCCACCCAGCGTCTGGATCGCTTCCAGCGCCATCCAGGTTGCCTTTTCGGCTGCGTAGAGAATCGCTCCGGCGGCATCCTTACGCGTTGTTTCACCGCGATCGCAAGCTTTGCCGACCGCGTAAACATAGGCTTTGGTGGCATTCATCGTGGTATACATGTCGGCCAGCTTGCCCTGCATCAGCTCGAATTCGCCGATCGCCTGACCAAACTGTTTGCGCTCGTGCACATAAGGCACCACAGCATCCATACAGGCCTGCATGATACCGGTCGGCCCGGCCGACAATACGGCGCGTTCATAATCGAGACCACTCATTAATACTGCAGCGCCCCGATTCAGTTCACCGAGCAGGTTTTGCGCTGGAACCTCGACATTCTGAAACACCAGTTCGCCGGTATTGGAGCCGCGCATACCGAGCTTGTCGAGCTTCTTCGTGGTGCTGAAGCCGAATGCCTTTTCCACCAGGAAAGCGCTGATGCCGCGCGACCCGGCGGCGGGATCGGTTTTCGCATAAACCACTATCAGGTCGGCATCGGGGCCATTGGTTATCCACATCTTGGTGCCGTTCAGGACATAGCCATCGGCCGTCTTTTCGGCTTTCATCTGCATGCTGACGACATCCGAGCCGGAACCCGGTTCCGACATGGCCAGCGCCCCGATATGCTCGCCACTGATGAGCCGCGGCAGGTATTGCTGTTTCTGTGCGTCGCTACCGTTGCGATTGATCTGGTTCACGCAGAGGTTCGAATGCGCACCGTAACTCAACCCGACCGAAGCCGAGGCACGGCTGATTTCTTCCATCGCCACGATATGGGCCAGGTAACCCATGTCAGCACCGCCGTAGGTATCCGGGACGGTTATCCCCAGCAAGCCCATATCGCCGAGTTTCGGCCACAGCTGGTTAGGAAATTCATTGCAGCGATCGATTTCAGCGGCCAGCGGTGCTATTTCAGCCTGCGCAAAATCCCGTACCGCGTCACGCAACAGGTCGACGGTTTCACCCAGGCCAAAATTCAAAGATGGAATATGGATCATTTGCTATCCCCGCTAATTAACCATGACGCAGCTTGCGCTGCCCCGACACGATGCCTTGCAAGGCCTGATCGGCGTCAGCGACGATGCGATCGAGTTCCTGCAGGGCATTGTCGATATCTTTTTTTTTCAAGCAACATCTCGCGCCGATGGGACAGCTTCTCCAGCATCAGTTCGAGTTGCGCCTGTTCTCCGAGACTGGAATCGTAAAGATCAAACAGTTCGCGGATTTCCGACAGCGACCAGCCAAGGCGCTTGCCACGTAAAATCAGTCGCAACCTGACGCGATTGCGCTCATTGTAAATGCGCTTTGTGCCGTCGCGTAGCGGATCGAGCAAACCCTCTTCCTCGTAGAGCCGCAGGGCGCGTGAAGTGACACCGAATTCCGCCGCCAGCTGGCCGATGCTATAGGTGTGATTGCTGCTTTCGGTCGGGTTCATACGGTTCTCGCTTCGACTATTGCGGATACATCGCCATCAGGGTTGCGACCATGGTCGCAACCAGTTTGTCGGTGCCGCTGGAAGTTGCGTAGAGTTCGGCTTCGGCGACAAACACGCTGCGCCCCGGTTTACGCACTTTGCCGATAGCGCGGAACGCATCCCCGGCAGCCGGCGCCAGTAAATTAATCTTGAATTCGATCGTCAACACCCGCGCCTCGACCGGCATCAGTGTAAATGCCGCATAGCCGCAGGCACTGTCCATTATCGTCGACGAGATACCGGCGTGGATGAAGCCATCCTGCTGGGTCAGTTGAGGCTGGTAGGGAAACCCGATTTCGACCTGTCCGGCGTCGATGCCAAGCAGCGAGGCGTTGATATGCCGCATCACCGCCTGCTCGGCGAAGCTTTGCATAACTCTGCTCCTGAAATCCGGATCCTTTGGCTGGAATTGATTGCTCATGTCGATAAGGGAAACAATTAAGGTTCGTTTGCTGCCTGAACCAAGGGTTGACGTTAACGTAAACGTAAGGTAGTTTAACGCGCCATATAATGCAACCTTATTTTGTCCCGCTGAGGCTTCAAGCATGAGTTCCGCACAGGAAAAGGTGATTCCCATTCCGTCGAGTTCGACCCGGCCGCTAAAAGTCCGCTTCGTGACCTCCGCGAGCCTATTTGATGGACACGACGCCGCGATCAATATCATGCGTCGCATCCTGCAATCTTCCGGCGCCGAGGTTATCCATCTTGGACACAATCGCTCGGTGGCTGAAATTGTCGACGCCGCGATCCAGGAAGATGTGCATGCAATCGCCCTCAGTTCGTACCAGGGCGGGCACGTCGAGTTTCTGAAGTACATGGTGGATATGCTCAAAACAAGGGGTCGCCCGGATATCCGTATTTTCGCCGGTGGCGGCGGCGTTATCGTGCCCGCCGAAATTCGCGAGCTCGAAGCTTACGGCGTAACCCGCATCTATACCCCCGAGGATGGCCAGAGCATGGGGCTGCAGGGCATGATTTCGGACATGCTGGAACGCTGTCAGTTCGATCCCGGCCAACAGGCGCCGACGTCGCTCGACGGGCTTAAGCAACATGACACGATAGCGCTCGCGAGCCTGATTACCGCGCTCGAAAACGATACCGTCGGTAGTGAATTACGCAAGGAAATGACTGAGACCGCCGCCGAAAATACCATCCCGGTACTGGGAATCACCGGCACCGGAGGCTCCGGCAAATCTTCGCTCACCGATGAAATTATCCGCCGCTTCCGCCTCGATCACGGCGATCAACTCAGGATCGCGGTGATCGCGATCGATCCGACGCGACGCAAGACCGGGGGCTCGCTGCTGGGTGATCGCATCCGCATGAATGCAATCAACCATGCCAATATCTACATGCGTTCACTGGCAACCCGCGACCCGGTCGGTGAAATTCCCGCCGTCGTCGGTGATGTGGTTGCCGCCTGCAAGCTGTGCGCATTCGATTTCATCATCGTCGAAACCCCGGGCATAGGCCAGGGCGACGCCGCCATCGTACCGCTGGTCGACACCTCGCTTTATGTCATGACACCGGAGTTCGGCGCGCAAAGCCAGCTCGAAAAAATCGATATGCTCGATTTCGCCGATATCGTCGCGATCAACAAATTTGACCGCAAGGGCGCCGAGGACGCTTACCGTGATGTCTGCAAACAGGTACAGCGCAACCGCGAAGCGTTTGCCCAGGGCATCGAAGCAATGCCGGTATTCGGCACCATCGCGGCGCGCTTCAACGACGATGGCACGACCGCACTCTACCAGGAAGTACTGTGCAAGCTGGTCGAACTGGGGCTGGCGCCCGCCGAGGCACATCTGCCGCGCGTCGAAACCAGGAAATCAACCGCCAACACCGTGATCGTGCCCGCGCAGCGTGTTCGCTACCTGGCTGAAATTGCTTCTACTGTGCGTGATTACCACAGCCACAGCCGGCAACAGGTGACGCTGGCACGTGAACGCCAGCAGCTAAGCGCAACCAGGCAGATGCTGACAGAACGCAACCCGGGTATCGATACGGCTGAGCTCGATGGTTTGATCGCAGAGCGTGAAACCACGCTGGATAGCTATTCGCGGGACCTGCTCGAACAATGGCCCGAGGTCAGGCAAAAATATACCGGTGATGAATACGTGGCGCAGGTGCGCGATCGCGAAATTCGCACCGAACTCAAATACGAGACGCTGTCCGGTTCGAAAATTCCCCGGGTATCCCTGCCCGCCTTCGAAGACCACGGCGAGCTATTGAAATGGTTACTGCTGGAAAACCTGCCGGGTAACTTTCCATTTACTGCCGGGGTTTTCGCTTTCAAACGCGAGGGTGAGGACCCGACGCGGATGTTCGCCGGCGAAGGCGACGCCTTCCGCACCAATCGACGCTTCAAGCAACTTTCCGAGCACGCCGCGGCGAAACGGCTTTCGACTGCTTTTGATTCGGTCACCCTGTACGGCTGCGACCCGGACGAACGTCCCGATATCTACGGCAAGGTCGGTAATTCGGGGGTTTCCATAGCCACCCTGGAAGATATGAAAGCGCTTTACGATGGCTTCGATCTGTGCAGCCCGACGACCTCCGTATCGATGACGATCAATGGACCGGCGCCGATTATCCTGGCGATGTACCTGAACACCGCCATCGAACAGCAGCTGGCTATATTTGTCGACGAAAACAAACGTCAGCCGACGCAGGCGGAACTCGACCGGATTCACAGCTGGTCGCTGGAAAATATCCGCGGCACGGTGCAGGCCGATATCCTGAAGGAAGACCAGGGGCAGAACACCTGCATTTTCTCTACCGAATTCGCCCTCAAGATGATGGGCGATATCCAGCAATACTTCATCGATCATCGCATCCGCAATTTTTACTCGGTCTCGATTTCCGGCTATCACATCGCCGAGGCCGGCGCCAACCCGATTTCCCAGCTCGCGTTCACGCTCGCCAACGGCTTTACCTTCGTTGAAACCTATCTTGCGCGCGGTATGGATGTCGACGATTTCGCGCCCAACCTGTCGTTTTTCTTCAGTAACGGCATGGATCCCGAGTACACGGTCATGGGCCGTGTCGCGCGGCGCATCTGGGCAACCGCGATGAAGCACAAGTACGGCGCCAACGAACGCAGCCAGAAGCTCAAGTATCACATCCAGACCTCGGGGCGTTCTCTGCACGCGCAGGAGATGGATTTTAACGATATCCGCACCACCCTGCAGGCCCTGATCGCGGTTTACGACAACTGTAACAGCCTGCATACCAACGCTTTCGATGAAGCGATAACGACTCCGACCGGAGACTCGGTGCGACGTGCGCTCGCGATTCAGCTCATTATCAACAATGAATGGGGACTGGTGAAGAACCAGAACCCTAACCAGGGATCTTTTATCATCGAGCAGCTCACCGACCTGGTCGAGGAAGCGGTATTGCAGGAGTTTGAGCGCATCTCCGAACGCGGCGGTGTGCTCGGCGCGATGGAAACCGGATACCAGCGCGGCAGGATCCAGGATGAATCGATGCTCTACGAACACCGCAAACACGACGGCTCGCTACCGATAATAGGCGTTAATACTTTTCTCAACCCGAATGGCCAGCAGGACTACGAAATCGAGCTGGCGCGTTCTTCCGATGAAGAGAAGCAGAGTCAGATCAGACGCTTGCGTGAATTTCATGCGACCCATGCAGATACCGGTGCCGCCGCACTCGAACGCGTGCGCGAGGCAGCGATCAGGAATGAGAATATATTTGCCCAGCTTGTCGACGCGGTACGCTATTGTTCGCTCGGTGAAATCACTAACGCGCTATTCGAAGTCGGTGGCCAGTATCGTAGAAACATGTGACAAACGAAGTCGTTAGTGGCATTTGCCGCAAACGACTTCGTTTGTCATCCCCGCGAAAGCGGGGATCTCACAACGCGCCACCATTACAAGATCCCCGCTTGCGCGGGGATGACACAATACTACCCCGCAGCCGCGTACGCGGGGATGACAGTAAGTTAGGGAATGGCAATGCATTACAAGACTCCCCGCTGACGTGGGAAAAATACTGAAGAGAGTACATAAATGAGCATCAAAACAGTAGGCGTAGTTGGCGCCGGAACCATGGGTAACGGTATCGTGCAGGTATGCGCCGCCGCGGGACTTAAGGTCATCATGCACGATATCGGCGAGGCGCAGGTTAAACGCGGCCTGGATACGATCGCCGGCAGTCTCGATCGACTGATCAAGAAGGAAAAAATCAGCGCCGACGACAAGCGCTCCACGCTCGCCAATATCGATACCGCAACTTCGCTCGACGCACTGGCCGATGCCGACATTGTCATCGAGGCCGCCACCGAAAACGAGGCGCTCAAACTGGAAATATTCGCGCAACTGGACGAGATCTGCAAGGCAGATGCGATCCTCGCCAGCAACACCTCTTCGATTTCCCTGACCCGCATTGCCGGTGCGACACAGCGTGCAGGCCAGGTCATCGGCATGCATTTCATGAATCCCGTACCGATGATGGCGCTGGTCGAAGTCATTCGCGCCCTGCAAACCACCGATGAAACCTGGCGTGCGGTGCACGAACTCAGCGAATACATCGGCAAGATTCCGGTCGAAGCCAAAGATAGCCCGGGGTTTGTCGCCAATCGCATCCTGATACCGATGATCAACGAAGCGGCCTATGTTTACTACGAAGGCCTGGCCAGCGCCGAGGGCATCGACGAAATCATGAAGCTGGGCATGGCGCATCCGATGGGTCCGCTAATGCTGGCCGACCTGATCGGGCTGGATACCTGTTACGCGGTGATCAAGGTCCTGCACGAGGGCTTCGGCGATTCAAAGTACCGCCCCTGCCCGATCTGGCAACAGATGGTCGATGCGGGTTACCTGGGACGCAAGAGCGGTCGTGGTTTTTATAATTATGAAGAGTAAAAATTGCTGATTCGGCGATTTTAGGCATCGCTTTTAAGAGATTTCTATAAATTTGTTTTACAAGCCTATCAATTCCCGTTGTAATACGACTTTGTAGATTCGACATTGTAGAGCTTTATAAACACAGAGATGGCCCGTCGATGAAAACATACAATAAAATTGCTAGTCATTTATGAGCCAGATGGATCAAGACACAACGCTGGACACTTTTCCGAATCTGTTACACAGCCACGTGCAGCTGCGTCCCGACCAGGATGCAATCCGCGAGAAAGACCTGGGTATCTGGCAATCCTGGAGCTGGGCCGAGGCCGCGACTGAGATTCGCGCCCTCGCCTGCGGCATGGCTAGCCTCGGGCTGCAGCGCGGCGACAAGCTCGCCATCATTGGCGACAACCGCCCGCGGCTTTACTGGGGCATGACCGCGGCACAGGCCCTGGGAGCTGTACCGGTGCCGCTTTACCAGGACGCGGTGGCCGACGAAATGGCCTACGTGCTCGACAATGCCGACGTCAAAATGGCACTGGTGCAAGACCAGGAGCAGGTCGACAAGATGCTCGAGGTGCGCGAACGCTGCCCCCGGGTCGAACATGTAATATTCGACGAAACTCGTGGCATGCGACACTACGATCACGATTTCCTGCATGACTTCGAAGAAATCCAGCAGGCCGGTGTCGAATTTGATCACGAGCATGCGGAGTTTTACGAGCAGCAGGTCGCGGCCGGCGCCGGCAGCGATATTTCGATCATGCTTTACACTTCGGGCACCACCGGTCACCCCAAGGGTGTCGTGCTGAGCAATGACAATGTCATCATCACCGCGCGCAACGGCATCATTCGCGAAGGCCTGACCTCGCACGAGGAAGTACTCGCCTACCTGCCGATGGCCTGGGTCGGGGACAACCTGTTCTCCTATGCCCAGTCATATGTCGCCGGGTTCTGTGTCAGCTGCCCGGAAGATGTCAGCACGGTTGCACAGGACCTGCGTGAAATCGGGCCCACCTACTACTTCGCACCGCCCCGAGTCTACGAAAATATGCTCACCCAGGTGATGATTCGCATGGAAGACGCCGCCAAAATAAAGCGCGACATCTTTCATTACTTCATGGAGCACGCGCGCAAGGTCGGGGTCAGGATACTGAATCGCGAACCCGTGTCGCTGAAAGATTCGCTACTCTACAGGCTCGGCAATATCCTGGTCTACGGACCGCTCAAGGACGTACTCGGCTTGCGTCGTACCCGGCTTGCCTATACCGCCGGAGAAGCGATCGGCCCCGAAATCTTCGATTTCTATCGCTCACTGGGCATTAACATCAAGCAGCTCTACGGCCAGACGGAATGCATGGTGTTTATTTGTGTGCAGCCCGATGGCGAGGTTTTTGCTGACACCGTGGGCACACCCGCGATCGACGTCGAAATCAAGATCGATGACAACGGCGAAATCATGTATCGCAGCCCCGGGGTTTTTCAGTCCTATTACAAGAACCCGGAGTCGACCGCGAGCACCAAGACCGAGGATGGCTGGGTGCACACCGGGGACGCCGGTTATTTCGATGACGACAACGGGCATCTCAAGATCATCGATCGCGCCAAGGACGTCGGCAAACTCAATGACGGCACCCTGTTCGCCCCCAAGTACATCGAAAACAAGCTCAAGTTCTTCTCCTTTGTCAAGGAAGCCGTATTGTTCGGTAACGAGCGCGATTACAGCACCGCGTTTATCAACATCGACCTCGACGCGGTCGGCAACTGGGCGGAGCGCCGCAACCTCGCTTATTCCGGTTACATCGACCTGGCCGGCCAGGAGGAGATTTACCAGCTGATCAAGGATTGTGTTGACAAGGTAAACCACGACCTGGCGCAGGATAGCCGCCTGGGCAATTCCCAGATCCGGCGCTTCCTGATCCTGCACAAGGAGCTCGACGCCGATGACGGAGAACTGACGCGGACGCGCAAGGTGCGCCGCAGCTTTGTCGGCGATCGGTACGATATCCTCATCGACGCCCTGTACTCGGAGCAGACCGAATGTCATATCGAAACCCAGGTGACATTCGAAGACGGCCGCACCGGCAACCTCGCCGCCGACGTGCGCATCTGCGACGCCGAGATCTACCCGGTTAAAACCGCTGCCCGGGACGCCGCATGACTGAACGCAGCCCCGGCGAAACCATTCTCGCAGTCAGCAACATCAGCCTGTCGTTCGGCGTAATGAAGGTGCTGGACAATATCAGCTTCGATATCCGGCGCGGTGAAATTCGCTCCATTATCGGCCCCAATGGCGCCGGCAAGAGTTCGATGCTCAACGTGATCAACGGTTTTTATCATCCCCAGGAAGGCTCTATCACCTTCAAGGGAGAAACCCGCAAGCGGATGGCGCCGCATGTCGCCGCGAGTCACGGTATCGCGCGCACGTTTCAGAATATCGCCCTGTTCAAGGGTATGTCCACGCTCGACAACATCATGACCGGGCGCAACCTGAAGATGAAAACCAATCTCTTCTGGCAGGCGCTGCATATCGGCCCGGCGCGCACCGAAGAGCTCGAAAACCGTGAGGCGGCGGAAAAAATCATCGACTTTCTCGACATCCAGGCGATTCGCAAGAAGCCGGTCGGTAAACTGCCCTACGGTCTGCAAAAGCGGGTCGAGCTGGGGCGCGCGCTAGCCGCCGAACCGGAACTGCTGTTGCTCGACGAGCCCATGGCGGGAATGAATAGCGAAGAAAAGGAAGACATGTGCCGCTTCGTGCTCGACGTCAATTCCGAGTTCGGTACAACCATAGCATTGATCGAACATGACATGGGCGTGGTGATGGATTTATCCGACCGCGTGCTGGTCCTCGACTACGGTAAGCAGCTGGCGGACGGCGAACCTAGCGGGGTGCGCAACAACCAGGCCGTAATCGACGCTTATCTCGGGGTGCCGCATGAGCAGGAATAAGGGATCATGACATTTTTTATCGAAGTGGTTCTCAGCGGCCTGATGGCCGGGGTCATGTACTCGCTGGTGGCGCTTGGATTCGTGCTGATCTTCAAGGCTTCCGGCATATTCAATTTCGCGCAGGGGGTAATGGCGTTATTTGCCGCGCTGACCCTGGTCGGGCTGATGGAAAAATTCGGTTTCCCGATCTGGCTGGCGCTCATCGGCACCATTGCGGTGATGATTGCGCTGGCCTGGCTGATCGAACGCGTCATGCTGCGCCACCTGGTTAACCAGGAACCTATCATCCTGTTCATGGCGACCATCGGGCTTGCCTACGTGCTCGAGGGCATGGGCGACATCCTGTGGGGTTCGGATGTCAAGGTGCTCGATCTCGGCATCCCGCAGGGCGCCTCCGACTGGATGCTGGACAGCTTCGATATCTATATCGAGAAACTGGAAGTTTTCGCCGCGGCAACCGCCGCCGTCATGGTCACCTTCCTCGCCGTATTTTTCCAGAAAACCCGCATCGGCCGGGCCCTGCGTGCGGTTGCCGATGATCACCAGGCAGCGCTGTCGGTGGGTATTTCACTGCACACCATCTGGGTCATTGTCTGGTCGGTGGCCGGCATCGTTGCGCTGGTCGCCGGCATCATGTGGGGCTCCAAATCCGGTGTTCAATTCTCGCTGTCGTTAATCGCGCTGAAGGCGCTGCCGGTGCTGATACTCGGCGGCTTCACCTCGGTACCGGGTGCGATCATCGGCGGCATGATTATCGGCGTCGGCGAAAAGGTCGCCGAGGTCTATGTTGGTCCGTTTGTCGGCGGCGCAATCGAAAACTGGTTCGCCTACATGCTGGCGCTGGTATTTTTACTATTCCGCCCGCAGGGACTGTTCGGCGAAAAGATTATCGAGCGGGTGTAATAGATGATTTATCGAGAAACCGGCCAGTTTAAGGCAAACTACCAGGACGACCAGGCGCTGTTCCCGATCGACCAGGACCGCTATGTCATTTTCGGGATCCTGTTTATCACCTTCGCCGTGGTGCCCTACCTGCTCAACCAGTACTGGCTCAACGCAATCCTGCTGCCCTTCCTGATTTACTCGCTGGCCGCGCTCGGGCTGAATATCCTGACCGGCTACTGTGGCCAGCTATCGCTTGGCACCGGGGCCTTCATGGCGGTAGGCGCATTCTCGGTATACAAGCTGATGGTCGCCTTTCCCGAACTGGGATTTATCCCGCTGGTGCTGCTGTCGGGCTTGATTACCGCTGCAGTGGGTACGCTGTTTGGACTGCCATCGCTGCGCATCAAGGGTTTTTACCTGGCTGTCGCCACGCTGGCAGCGCAGTTTTTCCTGATCTGGTTATTCAACAAGGTAGGCTGGTTCTTTAACTACAGCGCGTCGGGCATGATCAACGCGCCACCGATGACCATATTCGATGTCATCGTAACCGGCCCGGAAGCGAACGGGGTTGCCAAGTACTACCTGGTGGCCGCTTTCGTCGCCGTGTTTGCGCTGGCAGCGAAAAATATTGCGCGCGGCCGTATCGGCCGCAACTGGATGGCGATCCGCGACATGGACATAGCCGCCGAACTGATCGGCGTGCGCCCGCTGGTCGCCAAGCTGTCGGCATTTGCGGTGTCATCATTTTACGTCGGCATGGCAGGCGCCCTGTACTTTGCCGTCTGGCTGGGGTCGGCGGAACCCACGGAAGCTTTTGATATTAATCAATCCTTCCTCGTGCTGTTCATGATTATCATCGGTGGCCTCGGCTCGGTACTGGGTTCGTTTCTCGGCGCCGCGTTCCTGGTGATCCTGCCGATCATGCTGAAAAATATACTGGTCGATGGTTTCGGCACCGACAGCGCATTGTCGGCGCATATTGAAATCATCACCGTCGGGGTACTTATTATTGGATTTCTGATTGTCGAACCGCACGGGCTGGCGCGCCTGTGGCGGATCGCCAAGGAAAAATTACGTCTGTGGCCGTTCCCTTATTAACAGGTGGATTGGCTGGCGGCGTTTAACTTAAAATGTCGTTTCGCAATACAACCGGAGGAAGTAAGTAAAATGAGAAAATTAACCAGAACTATCGTGGCCGCGTTATTGACGCTACCACTGATTTCCGGTGTCGCCAGCGCGTACGAGCTGGTCATGCCAACCCTCGATTATCGAACCGGCCCCTATGCCCCGAACGGCATTCCGTTCGCCAACGGCTACGGGGATTACCTCAACATGCTCAACGAACGCGATGGCGGCATCAATGGCGCGCGCATCAGCCTGGTGCCCTGTGAAACCGGGTATAACACCAAGAAGGGCGTCGAATGTTACGAAAACCTGAAAGCTGAAGGCCAGTCGGGAGCACTCGTGTTCCAGCCGCTTTCTACCGGCATTACCTACCAGCTGATCCCCAAGGCCAGCGTCGATGAAATTCCAATTTTCTCGATGGGCTATGGCCGTACCTCCGCCGCCAACGGCAAGGTATTCCCCTGGGTGTTCAACTTCCCGGCCACCTACTGGAGCCAGGCAACCGTGTTCGTGCAGTACATAGGCGAGAAAGAAGGTGGCATGGCAAACCTGAAGGGCAAGAAAATCGCGCTGGTTTACCATAACTCTGCTTACGGCAAGGAACCTATCCGCACGCTGGAAAAGGCGGCCGAAAAATTCGGCTTCGAATTCATGGCGCTGCCGGTCGACCATCCGGGTCAGGAACAAAAGGCAACCTGGCTGCGGATTCGCCGCGAAAAGCCCGACTGGGTAATGATGTGGGGCTGGGGCGTAATGAACCAGGTCGCGATCAAGGAAGCCGCTTCTATCCGCTACCCGATGGATCGTTTCATCGGCGTGTGGTGGTCAGGCTCTGAAAACGACGTACTGCCTGCAGGTGCTGCCGCCGACGGCTACCTGTCGGGAGCCTTCCACCAGCCGGGTGACAATTTCGGCGCTCATGACGATATCAAGAAATACGTCTACGACAAGGGCATGGGACTGGGTGATCGCGATCGCATCGGCGAAGTGCTCTACAATCGAGGCCTGGTTGCCGCGATGTGGACTTCAGAGGCGATTCGCAAGGCGATGGAAATTCACGGCACCAACGAAATTCGCGGCGTACACGTGCGCGATGGTTTCGAGGCACTCGAGGTCGACCAGGCGCGTCTGACAGAACTGGGGCTGGAGGGTTTTACCATCCCGGTCAAGGTCAGCTGCGAGAATCACGAAGGTCCAGGCCAGGTGGCATTGCAGCAGTGGGATGCCAAGGCCGGCAAATGGAGCCTTGTGAGCGATTTCTACGAGCCCCTGCGTGACATCACGGGACCGCTGATTGCCGAGGATTCAGCTCAGTACGCGGCGGAAAACAACGTCACCGAACGCAGCTGCAACTAGGCTGCGACAAGGCGACATCAGGATAAAGAAACGTGACTGAAGCGGCCGCATTAACCAGCAGCAAGACCCTGCTGTCGGTTAATAACATCGAGGTCATTTACGATCATGTCATCCTGGTGTTGAAAGGCGTATCGCTCGAAGTTCCCGAGCAGGGCATCGTTGCCCTGCTCGGGGCTAACGGCGCTGGCAAAACCACAACCCTGAAGGCCATATCCAACCTGCTGCGCGCCGAGCGTGGCGACATTACCAAGGGCAGCATCGAGTTCGAGGGCAAGCGTATCGATACGCTGACCTCGGCCGAGCTGGTTCAGCAGGGCGTTATCCAGGTGATGGAGGGACGTCACTGTTTCGAGCACTTGACGGTCGAGGAAAACCTGCTCACCGGTGCCTACACCCGCCGTGACGGCAACGCGGCAATCAACCGGGACCTCGAACTGGTATACAGTTATTTCCCGCGGCTGAAGAAACGCAATCGCGCCCAGGCGGGTTACACCTCGGGCGGCGAACAGCAAATGGTCGCTATCGGGCGCGCGCTGATGTCACGACCCAAGATGATAATGCTCGACGAACCATCAATGGGCCTGGCCCCTCAGCTGGTAGAAGAAATTTTCGAGAATGTCGCCCGTCTCAACCGCGACGAAGGAGTTACTTTCCTGCTGGCCGAGCAAAATACCAATATTGCGCTGCGTTATGCCAACCATGGCTATATTCTCGAAAATGGTCGCGTGGTGCTCGACGGCAGCGCCAGCGAACTGCGCGAGAATACCGACGTCAAGGAGTTCTACCTCGGCATCAGCGAGGGCGAGCGCATCAACTTCCGCGACGTAAAGCACTATCGCCGCCGCAAACGCTGGCTGACTTGAAGCGAGATGCCATTCCGATACGTCGGACCGCCGCGAAAGCCCGCGCAGCTCGGTGTGAATCTGGCCTGAAAGACTCTTCTTCCAGTATCTTGTCATTCCCGCGAAAGCGGGAATCCTATAACATGACGTCCTGGCCAGATCCCCGCTTGCGCGGGGATGACAGAAATACCAGCCAGATCATGGAAATTTGTGCGGGGATGACAGAAATAGAGCGGGGATGGCGAAACCCTGGTGAGGATAGACGGAAAAATCAATGAGTGAATTCTACGACAAGCTGGAAACACGCAGCGCCGATGAGCGCACTGCAGCACAATTCGGCGCGTTACGTGAGCAAATAGTCCACGCACAGATCAACACCACGGCTTACGCCAGATCGCTACGCGATATCGACGCCAGCAAGATAAAAGATGCCGCGTCTTTCAGCGCCCTGCCCTTGACGCGAAAATCGGAACTCATCGAATTACAACGGCAACAGCGTCCTTTCGGTGGTTACACCGCGAACAATACGGCACCGTATTCCCATGTATTTGCCTCTCCCGGCCCGATTTACGAACCAGGATTTGCGGTCCCCGACTTCTGGCGATTTGCACGCGCGCTCTATGCCAGCGGTTTTCGCCAGGGTGACCTGGTACACAATTGTTTCAGTTACCATTTCACTCCGGCGGGGCAGATGTTCGATAACGCCGCACAGACGCTCGGATGCGCCGTAATTCCCGCGGGGGTCGGACAAACCGAGTTACAGGTGCAAACGATTGCCGACCTCGGTCCGACCGCTTACGCCGGCACACCCTCCTTCCTGAAAATCATCCTCGAGCGGGCCGACGAACTCGGCAGCGACGTTAGTTCGATCACCAAGGCAATGGTCAGCGGCGAAGCTCTGCCACCGCCATTGCGTGCCGGTTTTATCGAGCGCGGGATACGCGTGCAGCAATGTTACGGTACCGCCGACCTGGGCCTGATCGCGTACGAATCCAGTGCCCAGGAAGGCCTGATTATCGACGAAGGCATATACCTTGAAATCGTCCGCCCCGGGACCGGCGAACTGGTCGACGCAGGTGAAGTCGGCGAGGTCGTGGTGACCAACCTTGGACGGAAATATCCGCTGATCCGTTTCGCCACCGGCGATCTGTCTGCCTACCTGCCGGAAGCCAGTCCCTGCGGACGCACCAACCAGCGCATCAAGGGCTGGATGGGGCGGGCCGATCAAACCGCCAAGGTTCGCGGCATGTTCATCCATCCGGAACAGGTCGACCGGGTCATCAAGCGCCATGCCGAAATTGCCAGGGCGCGACTGGTTATCGACTGGGTCGAACAAAGCGATCAGATTACCCTGCAATGTGAATCGGCCAGCACCGATGCATCGCTGGCCAATGCCATCGCCGACAGTATCAGGTCGATCTGCAAGCTGCGTGGCGAAGTCGAGATTGTCGCCCCGGGCAGCCTGCCGAACGACGGCAAGGTCATCGACGATATCCGCCAGTACGAATAAGCGCTAACAATCTCAAGTCTATGAAAACACTCCGTTTTCTTGAAAATGTCCGCGTCATCGATCTATCCCAGTATATTCCCGGTCCCTTCGCAACCCGCCAGCTCGCCGATCTCGGCGCCGACGTCATCAAGATCGAGCCCCCCGGCGGTGACCCGATGCGCTACTTCATGCATGTCAACGCGGATGAACTGTCACCGGTCTACCGCCATCTCAATCGCGGTAAGCGCATCTGTAGACTGGACCTGAAATCCGACGCGGGCCAACAGGTGCTGCGCGAGCTGATCGAGGATGCCGATATCCTGCTAGAATCCTTTCGCCCCGGCGTACTGGCCCGCCTTGGTTTCGATCGTGATGAACTCGATAGAATCAATCCCGGCCTGATTCATTGCGCGCTTTCAGGCTACGGGCAGAACGGACCTTACGCGTTACGCGCCGGTCACGATCTTAACTATAACGCGCTGAGTTCGCAGTCGATCGTCAGCGGCAGTGCGCAACGGCCCATCATCGGTTATCCACCCATCGCTGATCATGCGGGCGCGATGCAGGCCAGTATCGCCATGCTCGCCGCGCTGCAGGCCAGACAACACGACCCCGGCAGTATCTACCTCGATATCAGCATCGCCGAGTCGATCATGAGCTGGCAATATCTACCCATGTTGAGCAATGCGGAGGAGCGCGCCGCGTCGATACTCAATGGCGGTGCTGCCTGTTACAACATTTACCAGTGCGCCGACGCGCAATTCATCAGCCTCGGTGCCATCGAAACCGGGTTCTGGGAAAATTTTTGCAACGCGCTCCAGCAACCGCAATGGATTAAGCGACAGTACGAAACCATGCCGCAACAGGCGTTGATTGCCGAGGTCGCCGAACACGTCTCCCGGCGCCCCCTGGATGACTGGCACCAATTGCTCGGCACGGTCGATTGCTGTTACGCCCCACTGCTCACGCCGGGGCAATTATCGGCAAACCCGCAAATCCAGGCGCGGGGTTCGCTAGCGGAATCCGGCCCGAATTACCCGGGATGGATAAACGATGCCGCCGTTGAAATCGACGATGCGGTAATCGAAATCGAACCTGCCCAATCGCCAGGCTGGCGCCCGGCCAGCTAAGCAAACCTGAAGTCATGCCGGTGTCTGAGCACCGCATTCATGCTCATCCCCGAACGGCTCTCTGTCATCCCCGAACGGCTCTCTGTCATCCCCGCACGACTCTCTGTCATCCCCGCGTAAGCGGGGATCTCGGGACGATGACACTATTGCAAGATTCCCGCTTGCGCGGGGATGACATTTATAACCCACTGGATCCCCGCTTACGCGGGGATGACAGTAATAAACTCCGTACTCGTAAATTCCGCGGATTCCTGTTAGCTGGTGATCCACGTCAATTTGCTGAAATCGAGCTACGCATATCATCGGAGCATCACTCGTTGAAAGCGTATCGATGATAGATGATGGACCCGATCATTCACAATATTGATCCCGTATTCGGCACGATCGGCGGCGTTTACCTGTGGTGGTATGGATTGACCTATACCCTGGGATTCCTCGGCTCCCTGATATGGCTGCGTGCGAATCGAACCAGCCTGGCGATCGATATGAATGGCGTTTACACGTTGAGTATTTACCTGGCGGTCGGGGTCCTCGTCGGGGGTCGCCTGGTGGAAGTCATGTTTTATGAATGGGCTTATTACGGTTCCCATTTATGGCATATTCCCGCGGTCTGGCTGGGCGGGATGTCAACCCATGGCATTCTGTTCGGCGCGATCGTCGGCACATTATTATACTGCAGGCTGCAACGCAGAAGTTTTTTTGAAATTGCCGATGTGATGGTCGTCGCGGGCGCTTTTATCATGGGCGTTGGTCGCATCGGTAATTTTATCGATGGCCAGATTGTCGGCGCGACTACCGATCTGTGGTGGGGCGTCAAGTTTCCCGATCTGGAAGGTTTTCGTCACCCGGTCGTACTCTACGATGACCTGAAAAATCTGTTACTGGTCCCGTTACTGATTCTTATTCGCAACATGAAACCACCGCGCGGAGTAGTCACGGCGCATTTTATTCTGTGGTACGGGTTTCTGCGGATTTTCGTCGATTTCTTTCGCGAGTATCGAACCAGTCTGCAGGGATTTCCCCCGGGCCAGGAGTTCAACATCCTGATGACGCTGGTCGGGGCCGGCCTGCTGTTCTGGTTTTATCGAAAGGCCGGGAACGGGCCGGCTGAAGACAAGGCTTCGGCTTTACCTGGTGACCCTGTGGTTACGCAGAGGGACAGCACCTGGGGCAAGAAAATCGTTTTCATTTTTCTGCTGGCGCTACCGACGGTGATTCCCAGTGACTGGACGCAGGATGTGCCCTCCCGTTACGGCAAACGGCACCCCGGGATGACCCATTCCGCCATGTATCCGGTAATTCAGGCGCCGAATAGCGAATAAACGGCCTTTCTTGTTATGGAAAAACTCGTAATTCATCTCGCACTCAATGGCGCCCTGGTGCTGACCGTCAGCATCGTCGCCGGTTTATTCCTTTACCTCGCGATACGGGATGACAGGGAGCAGGCGGCCTGGCATCTGCTGCATGCCGGCGGCACCGCGAGGGGCGTCATGCTGATCGCGATGGCGGCAATCATCGAGCACCCCGTGTTATCTTTCGGGGCACTTGCGACCATGGCATGGCTGTTCATTATTTTCACCTGGACATCGATGCTGGCGATGAGCATTCGCGCCGTCAGCGGCGAACGCGGATTAAGATTAACGGGTACGATTGCCAATAAAAGCGTCTATATCCTCTATGGCCTGGGAACGATCGCCATATTCCCTGCCTGCGCGTTGCTGATTTACGGTCTTGTGAAAGCGCTATAGCTATCGGATTGGCGCAATTAAGTTAACTATCACCAGAAATGCCAGTCATTCCCGCGCAAACCTGCGCGGTCCGACGTATCGGGATGACAGGCTTAAGTGCGATTGCTAACTGCCAGCATAATTTGCTGCCTGCCTTAGCTGTCCGGGAAAACGGAAATCTCAACGCGATTGTTCATGGCAGCGATTCGGTTCCAGTCAGCAGTGGAAACGCCATTGATCGTCGCCGGATAGTCCAGCACAGGATCGGAATTGCCTCGCGAAATAATCTCGAAACGAATCTGACCGCCGGACTGCTCGTCAGTCAGTCGAATAAAGTTGGCGAACGCAGAGGATCGGGCGAGACCCATATCGTAAGCCTCCCCCGGAGTGAAGCCAATCTTGTTGCAGTCTACCACCATCAAATCTTCGGCAAGTGCATAACCACCCGATTCTGTGACTACCAGGCAGTGATCCGCAACATGTGTTTCGATGTGCACCACGCCGGAGAAATTGATCGCCAGTAGTTGCCCGGTCAATTGTTCGACGACTTCCAATCTGTCGTCGCCGAGGGGCAATTCGCTATAGTTATATTCCGCTGCCTGGTTGGCACCCCATTCGAGACTGCTAATGGTCGCAGCGTACATTGCGTCGAGCGACTGCTGAAAACGGAGGCCCTGCAGCGAATCCTCTGCATCGGAAAGGCGCAGCGATTCGATTGCCTGATGCAATTCGACGTTTAGCGCCTGCATATCCTGCCAGCTTTGCTCCTTTTGCCAGTAAAGCCACGCGAAGATCATTGTGGAAACGAGCATCACCGCCAGGGCGGCAGGCATGAATCCTGACGACGCCCTCTGCTTCGGTAACGGCAATTCATCAGGCTCTTGCGGTTGCGGTGGTCGGATTTCGTCAGTAATCCGTGTGGCGACGGCTTCGTAATTATCGAGGAGATCGCGTCGAATGACTGCTCGTTGCTGCTCAAATAATTCCTGGATGAGAATTCTGAGATCCTGCTTCAGAGGATCGAGTGCGGTAGATTCGGCGTTGGTTTCAGTGTTCGCTAGTGCTTGGTCGACTGGCTGTTCCTGCTTTTCACTGCCAATGATATGCAGTGACTCCAGCACTTTGGAAACCTCGACAGGCTCGACCTTCTTCGGCAACACACCGACAGCTCCCAGCGCACGAGCCTGACCGACGTACACTTCTCCCTCCTGGGAGGTGTACATCATGATAGGAATGGTCGCCGTATCCGGGTTTCTCTTGATGGCGGATACTGCTTCGAATCCATCCATGCCCGGCATCAGGTGATCCATAAAAATCACGTCGGGGCGATATTTGACGAGGTAGTCGAGGGCGTCTTCGGCGGACTCGGCGGTATCGACGCCGAGGTCGTGGGTTTCGAGAACTTGCTTGAGCACAACGCGTGCCGATTTCGAATCATCGACAATTAACGCGGTTTTATTCACTTGAATCACCCCCCGATCAGCCAGGTAATCGCGGCTGTTCCGGGCGAGTTCGTCAACATCGAACTGCGAACATTCCGGGACTTCCGCTCTCGCCAGCGCCCAGGTTGCCCGATTTCGTCTCCAGACGGGGGTATTTCATTGAACATGAACGAGTTTTTTAACGGTTTAGCCAGATAATTCATTATCCAATCCCGGTGGCACAGGCGGCATGGATTGATTAAATCAAATATGAGGTTTCTGTGCTCACACCATCTATTGTAGATAAAAAATTTAAAGTGGTTGGAATTTCTACCGACGCCGAGATTACAGGGGTGCGTGTTACACAAAGTGACTCGACCTCCCGAAGTAGTCCTTGTCTCAATGGCAGGAGGAAAAACCGAAGGCGAACCAGCGGCCATTTTCGAGGAATAGCTTTAACTAAAATATCTTCGTACCCGTTAACGAAGTTCTCTTCCTATCCAGGATTCAGTAACGCCGAGGGTGCCGACGATCGCGTCGGAGAAGTTCCGTGCTGCCTGCCTTGACTTAAAACCGGTAGCGGCTACCCGGTAGTACATTGCCGATCCGGATGTGGTTTCAAGTACTCGAGTAGCATGACCGGCTTGTTGGAATTTCCGGTTAAGCCGTTCGGCGACTTCCGCGTCGCGCGTGGAAAACAGGTACACCGTATAAACATAGTTAGACGACTCTCCCGACTGAGTCGCCCCGGTTTGCGTTGCAGTGCCTGCCACGGCAGCGGCACCGTCGCCAACTGAAGACGGCTTTTCTTTTCCAATCCATGTCTGGGTAACGCCGAGGGTGCCGACGATCGCATCGGAGAAATTCTGTGCCGCCTGCCTCGATTCAAACCCGGGCGCGACGACACGGTAGCGCCGCACTCCGCCGGTTGTGCTCGCAAAGACCCGGGTGTCATGGCCGGCGCGCTGAAATGTGCGGTTGACCTGTTCGGCGACTTCCGCGTCGCGCGTGGAAAACAGGTATACCTTGTAAATGTAGCCGGATTCCTCTCGCTGCGGAGTTTTCCCGGTTGCCGCTGCACCGGGCCCGCCAACAGCGGCATCGCTTCTATCTTCGCTATCCGGGGTATTAGCCGGTATGCCCTCTCCTCCCGTCGCCGCGTATTCAGCCTGGGTCAATTCCCCGCTATCGATTTTTTTGCCGGCAAGCTTTTCGCGGAAATCGGTACGGGCGATCTCTTCGACAACAAACGGCTTTTCAATTTCGATCGTGGAAACATCGTCACCGGGAAACAGTAACTTGAAGGAACCGTCGTCTTCGATGTGAAATTCAGTGCCGATTTCACTAAGAATTATCATGTTTGGATCGACAGCATGCGTGACCTGCACGCTACCGTCACGCAATTTGATAGACGACTGGCCGTCCGCTCGAAGCACACAGATATCGCCGCGAAGGTGAATTGCGGCAAACATCGTGTCGCCGATGTTGATGACAAATTTTGCTTCGCGGCTGGATTGTGCCGTGTAACTGATACAGGCCCTTCCCTGGTGAATGTACAACTCGGGCTGAGCATCGGCAGCAGCCTGGTTGAGCCTGTTCGCGCCTCGAAACCTGATTTCGGAATTCGAATTGAGCTGTAACCTGGCACTGACCCAAAGCTGGATCTCGACCCGACCTTCATCGCCAGTCGCAATACTGTCCCCGATTTTCAATTCGCTGTTGCGATCGAGCTCGGTTTTACTGCTGCCCTGTTGCACCCAGACGGGAGATTTAAGTGCACTAATGGTAACCGTGGGCGAGGCCTTTGCGCTGGCGATGCTCATGATGCCAGCGAGCACCAGGAGGTTCAGGTGTTTCTTATGCATAGGTCTAGTGCCAAAGTTTTAATGCAAAGCTCGCATTCCATGATACTCATTTTGACGAGCAGAAGATATTCGCCATCGTTGTTTTAACCACGAGCTGGCTGCTTGATCCATCTTGTCAGCCGCGTCCGATATAGGGCATTGCGGTCGCCATGATGGTCATGAACTGCACGTTGGTATCGAGAGGCAGCGACGCCATCTGTAACACCGCCTGCGCAACATGCCCGACATCCATAACCGGCTCCACGGCTCTCTCCCCGTTTGCCTGCGGCACCCCCCTGGGCATGGCCTCGGTCATCGGCGTCGCGGCATTACCGATATCTATCTGGCCACAGGCGATATTATGGTTGCGGCAATCGAGCGAGATCGATTTGGTCAGTCCGGTAATGGCGTGCTTGGTTGAAGTATAAGGTGCAGAAAACGGTCGCGGCGCATGCGCGGATATCGAGCCATTGTTAATAATTCTTCCGCCGCCGGGAGTTTGCATTTTCATCATGCGGATTGCCTGCTGGGCACAAAGGAAGGGCCCGGTCAGGTTGACGTCGACCGTTGCCTGCCACTGCTCGTAAGACAGATCTTCCAGCGGTATCCCCGGCGTAAAGCTGCCGGCATTGTTGAATAGCAAATCGAGTCGACCGAAGCTTTGCCCGGTTTTCGCGAACAGTTCCCGCACCGGTTCGGGTTTGCCGACGTCGGTGGGAACGCACCGGCAGCGCGCCGGATCTGCCGCGGCGAGTTCCACTGTCTGCTGCAGTGGTTCGAGTCGTCGACCAGCCAGTACAACGGCATAACCGTCATCCAGCAGAGCATGACAAACCGCCCTGCCGATGCCGCTGCCGGCGCCGGTTACCAGCGCCACTTTCCGTTCATCCGCCATTTCCTGCTCCTTCAATAATCGACTTCAATATTTAATTCCGGATCATCGTGCATCGCCCAGTAGCCTTCGTTAAGTTTTGCACTCAGGTATCCCGGCCTGCCGTCACCAACCTGATGATCCGAGATGCGGGTGACCGGCATGACACCGCCCGCGGTACTGGTCAGGAAAACTTCGTCTGCCGTCTTCGCCGTCGCCGCGGGCAACGGTTCCTGCTTCACCTGCAGGTTTTCCCGCCGCAGCAGTTCCAGCATGCACTCGCGCGTTACGCCTTCGAGCACGCCGCGCAAAGGGGTAATGACCGTATCGCCGGCACGCACGAATACATTGAATCCGAGCCCCTCGACCAGGTTGCCGTCAGCGTCAACCAGCACTGCAGTATCTGCACCATGATCGTAGGCCTCGAACAGGGCCATGACCATATCGAGCCAGTGGTAACTCTTGATCTTCGAATCGACAGACTCGGGGGGAATTCGCTGCTGCCGGCTAATCAGCAAATTGAGCCCTTTTGCACGCAGCTCGTCATTAGCGATCCACACAAACGGAATTGCAAATGCCAGAAAGCGATTTTCGCAGCTACGTGGATCACGCGAGCCGGGCGCGGGAATACCGCGGGTGCAGACAATCTCGACGTAGGCGTCGCGCAACCCGCTACGCTTTGCCAGTTCGAACATGATCGAGCGAACCTGATCTCGACTGTAGGGGATCGACATGCGCAGTTTTTCCATGCTGGCATGGAAACGATCCAGGTAATCATCGACCCGGAAAAACCTGCCGCGCCAGACATGGGCGACATCGTAAGTCGCATCGGAATGCAGGAAACCCCAGTCCAGCAAAGGGATCTTCGCCTCGCCAATGGCGACGTACTCACCTTCGATAAAGGCGATACCTTGTGAAAAATCGGTCATAACAAACCTCAGTTGAACTCGGGTATACGTTTTGCAACGAAGGCCTGAATGCCTTCGCGACCATCCGGCGAAGCCGCGCATCGCGACACCAGCTGACCTTCCAGCTCCATCTGGGTATCGAGATCATTGCCGGAACTTGCTAACAGCAGTTTCTTCACGTACAGGGTCGACAGGCGCGCGCCGGCAGCGAGATCAGAGGCGACCTGTTGCGCCTGCTGCTCAAGCTCATCATCGGCCACCAGGCGAGTAACCAGTCCCAGGTCACAGGCTTCCACGGCGTTAAGGGTCCGGTTGGTCAGCATCAATTCCTGTGCCCTGCGCAAACCCACCAGGCGCGGCAGGAAGTAACTCGAACCCCCGTCCGGGCACAGGCCGGCCCTGGTATAAGCCATCGTAAAACTGGCTGACTCCGCCGCGAGAACAATATCACCGATCAGCGCAAGGCTGAAACCGGCTCCCGCGGCGACCCCGTTAACGGCGACGATCAGCGCCGCCTGCATGCGGGAGAATGTCGAAATCGCGCTGTGCAAGTCGTCCGCAAGTGATTTCACCGCTTCGCCGATCGCGTCCCCATGGGACAGCATTTCCTTGATATCTCCACCGGCACAGAAAAAACGACCGCTGGCACAGAGCAGCACGACCTTGAGCTCCGGATCGTTGCTACATATTTGCGCCGCCTGGTTCAACTCGCTGGACATCAGCGCATTGAGGCCGTTAGCGGCATCGGGTCGATCTAACTCCAGCCTCGCAATCGCGCCCTGCTTTTCAAATTTGATGTGTTTGAAATTTTTCATCTGTCACTTGATCGAATTCGGTTAAACGCAGTATAACGATTCGTACAAACATGCTGAACATAATTTCCATGTTGAAACCGCAAACGGAGCCAGAAATGAGTGCATACCTTATTGTCGATACGCAGATCGAAAACGCGGACGAATATGAAAAATATAAACAACTGGCGAAACCAATCGCCGAAAAGTATGGCGGGGCCTATCGAGTTCGCGGGGGCGAGATGGAGGTGCTGGAAACCGACCTGTGGTCGCCAACGCGCATGGTAATAATCGAATTTCCGGACATGGCCGCCGCGCGCGCGTTTGTCGACTCCGAAGAGTACGCGCCGGTCAAACCGATACGGCGTAACAATGCAAGATGCACCCTGGCGATTCTGGACGGGGCCTGAACAGGCTGCGCCTGTGCCTGCCGGGTCACGCCCTCTTGGCGTGCAGGTTCGCTATTGCCAGGTCAAAAGCGTCCACGGCTTCGGATTCGCGATCACTCAGGCTTGAATCGCGATCGCTAACCTCGTTGTGCTCCGACTTGTTCCACATAATCTCGGAGGCGCTATTGAACGCGTCCACGAACTCGACGTAGGTGTTGGTCGGAGACATCAGCGTATTCATGAAGCTCATGATGATCGACAACACGATCCCCAGTATCGATGTACTCAGCGCAAATGAAATCTTGATCAGGAAGGCGTCGATGACAATCTTGCTGGCCTCGGCATTGGTGACATCCATTGCGGTCAGTTCCGGTAACGCTCGCATGATACCGAGGAACGTACCGAATATACCGCCGACAATGAAAATACTGGGCATTATGTTGAGCACGTCATTGGTTCGACTCAACGAAAACACACCCAGCACCCGGTTAAACACCGGGTTTGCAGCAAACACGCTATTCGAAATCTCGTGGAAATCGGGCTGGTGCCCCGATTCCTTGCGCAGGTACCTGATATTCTGCAAAAAATCGTCAATCAGCCGGATGATGCCATCCTGAATTAGAAACACGCGGTCACCGACGCTCATGATGTGGTCTTCATTGCGGCGCTTGTAACGGGCGCGTAATTCAAAATTTTCAAAATAAGTGCGCGTCATTGATCTTTTGACGTGATTGTAAAACGACCCCCTGGGTTCGGGATTGGCCATAATGTCCTGGTGCACACGCTTGCAAAATTCCTTGACGAAACGTTTCTGGCGATGAACGGTGACGGTGATCAGCAGGCGCATGATCACGGCGAGCAGGAAACCGACCAGCAGCAGGGGCATCAGGTAATCGGTTGCATACTGCACCACAATATTGATTAAATCGACGATAGCTGCATTCATTACGAGTTCTCTTTGTCGGTTAGTCCAAAGTTGATAATTACACGTTGTGATTGGTAGCAATTGTATTGCGCACAGAATTCCTCGCGCGTCAGGTTACCCGTGTCTTCGGGATTAACCTCTTCAGTGAAAAAGCTTCTGCCGGTAACCTTGATCAACGGCAGCATGCTGTCCTGGTACTTGAACTTGATCTTGCGCGTATCGAAAGCGTATTCGAAAATCGACTTGGCGCGCTGGTAACTTAAATCGAGGTTGTAGTTAACCGCTCTGCGGTTGGTGGCCGAGAGTTCGGTCGGGTCTACCGGTTTACCGCCGAAGGTCGGCGATGCGAAGCCGATTATTTCGACAGAGGAGATATTGGCGTTGTTCGATGCGGTATCGAACAGGCTATTGGCATAAACCGGGATTGCTTCACGAATGGTCTGTCTCATTCCGGGCTTGAGTCGGTAACTATCGGTTTCGAAGTAATCCTTGCCGAAATCCAGGATCACGTCACCGGTACCGCTATCGACCTCGGCACGAATTCCCGCTTTTTCAAAATCATCCTTGATACGCTGCGCGACATCCAGTCGATCCTGCGCCAGTTCCAACGCTTTTTGCAGTTCGCCCGACGTTGCTGCCAGGGTGGCCTGGGCCTCGTCAAGTTTCTTACCCTTGTCCTGCAGTTCGGCCTGTGCACCACCGAGCTCGGCTTTCGCCTTTTCCAGCTCACCACTGGTTGCCGTCAGGTCCGCCCTGGTTCCACCAAGCTCAGCCTGTGCCTTTTCCAGTTCATCGCTGGTTGCCGCCAGTTCTGCTTCGGCCTTGCCGAGCATGTCACCCGTATCCTCCAGCTCCGCCTGTGCACCACCGAGCTCCGCCAGCGCCTTTTGCAATTCGCCGGTGGCAGCGGCAAGCTGGGCTTCGGCCTCGCCAAGTTCTGTACCGGTATTCTGCAACTCTGCCATTACGTTGCCGAGATCATCCTGCGCCTGCTGTAACTCTCCAGTCGTTGCCGCGAGGCCCGCTTCGGCCTCGGCGAGTTGTTTACCCTTATCCTGCAACTCTGCCTCGGCGCTGCCAAGGTCCGCCTGCAAGCCGGCTAATTCTTGCTGATTCGCATCATATGCTTCCTGCAGGCCCTGGTACTTGTCCTCGAGTTCGTCGAGTTGCCCCTGATGCGCCTGCGCGAGGTTTTCTACCTCCGCTTTGCCCGCATCGATATCCTCTGCCAGGGATTCGACTTCATTTAACTTTTTATCGTATTCACCCTGCAGATCCTGGTACTTGTCTTCAAGGCTTGCGATTTCGGCCGCGGTCGCATTTTTCAACGCCGCCTTCTCGGCTTCCTTCTGGCCCAGTTGTTCTCCCAGCGCCGCCAGTTCGGTCTCGCTTTCACCCTGCTTTTGGGCCAGTTCCTGAATTTTACCTTCGAGATTTTTTGTCTGTGCCGCCAGGGTGGTTTCCAGCGCCTGCTTTTCCAGGGCCTCTTGAGCGAGGGACTGAGCCAACCCGGCAAGCTGGGCCTGACTTTGATTATACTCGGCAGACAATTCGGAAATCTTGCCTTCCAGGATATCGGTCTGCGTGATCAGGGTTGCTTCCAATGCCTGCTTCTCTGCAGCACGCTGCTGCAACTCCTGTTGCAGGGTCGCAAGCTTGTCCTGATTCTTGCCATACTCGCCGGCGAGACCCTGTAACTGGCTCTGCAGTCCCCGGGTCTTTTCCTGGTAGGTTTTTTCCAGTGCCGCCTTTGCCTCGAGTTCCTGCTCGATCTGACCTTCCAGCATCTCGGTTTGCGCGATCATGCTGGCTTCGAGTTCCTGTTTCTCGGCAATACGCTGCTGCAATTCCTGCTCGAGATTCGCCAGCCTGGTCTGATTCTCGCCATACTCGCTGTTTAGCTTCTGTAACTGGTCCTGCAGATTCCTGGTCTGCTCCGAATGCTGTTTTTCGAGTGCCGCCTTTTCGATGGTCTCTTTCTCAATCTGACCCTCGAGCGAAGCCTGGTTACTGAGGCTCTGGTCGAGCTCAGCTTTCAAAGATTGAAACTTTTGCCCAAGCTGCCGGGTTTGTTGCTGATGCAACTGCTCCAGCATTTCCTTCGCTTCGGCTTCGGCTTTAAGCGTTTCCGCCAGGGTCGCGACCTGGCTCTGCCCTGCTTCGTGCTGCGCCTTCAGCTCTTCATATTTGCTGGCCAGATTTTCCGCCTCCTGGGCATGTGCTTTTTGCAAAGCCTCGCGTTCCTGCGCTTCGGTACGAATATACTGCTCCAACGAAGCCAGTCGGTTCTGGTTATCTTCGAAGCTTGATTTCAGGTTCTCGATTTTCTGTTGCTGTTGTTTCGATTCGGCGGCGTTTTACTGTTCCAGTTCGGCCAGCTTTTGTTCTTCCTGTTGTAACTGCTGCTGCAGCGACTCGAGGTTTTCGCTGCTCTCGCTAACCTGTTCCTGCAGTTCCTGGTTCTGCTGCTTCTGCGACGACATTTCCTCGACGGCTTCGGCACGGGCTACCGTGTTGGCATTCATCATCGACACGACCAGCTGCTGATATTGATTCAGCGCAGATTCCCGCCCCCCCTGCTCCCTGGCTTCGGCGGCAAGGCGCTGCTTTTTCGCCGAGGCTTCATCTTCGAGTAATGCAATCTGTTCAATGATTTCCTTGTATATTCTTTTTTCCTGCGCATTGCTTTGCTCCGTCAGGTATTCGTCCTTGACGGTTTCGTAGATTTCATGTTGTTGCTTGACTTCTTTTATTTCGGCATGCGAGGAGACGGAGATCATGCCAGTGCGCAAGCTGGAAACCATGTACATGATCAAAAAGATAAAGGCGAGCACCATGAAGAGGTCGCTATAGGAAGCCCACTGGGTTTCACTGGCGTGTTGGCGCGAACGAATTTCTTTGTAATCGAAGCTCACTACATGTCCCTGATACTGTCACAGTAGATCCGGACTGGAAAAGTTTACGGTAACTGGCAGTACTGTCAATTGAACTGTCTAACTGATTTATAGCAAATAATAACCATAATTAAGCAAATAAAATGCCACCCGATTCACGAAACTCATCATTGCCCCAAATAAACCCGGTCGAAATCTCGATTACGGGTGTCGATTATCGCCATTCAGTAGCAATTGCCGAATTTCCGCTGTATGCAGGTGTTCGAGCTGGCGATGAGATGAAGCATCGAGCCCGGCGAAAGCGGTTTGCAGGATTTGCAATGCATCGCCATGCGAAACCAGTAATATGGTCGCCGCCGAGTACTGATTCTCGTAATCAGCTATCACTGCAGTTACCCGGGTCATTACCTGATTCGCGCTTTCTACGCCCCGGGCCTGGCTATCAGGATTGGCTTCATCCTGTCGCCATACCTCGTCGTAGCTTTCGTCTGAAGCCAGTTCCAGCTCACCGAAATGACGTTCACGCAAGCGCGGTTCCTCGCAGATAGAGACACCGCAGGCAAGCATCTCGCAGGCGATACCCGCCGACTCCCTGGCGCGTTTGAAATCAGAGCTGACAACCATGGTTTTCGCATCGAGCTGACCATGTTGCCGCAGGCTTGCCCGCACCTGCTCGCGCCCCAGACCGCTCAAACCATAGTTATCGCAACCGTTGTCGGGATGGCTGACGATAATCCCCTGCTGGTTGGCCAGGCTATGACCATGCCGCATCGCAAAATAGCGATTGTTGAGTCGTTCGATGTCGAGCAGGTGATTCATAAGCTGTTTTCTATAGCTGGCGAAGCGGCGCGCAGAGGGAAGCTATGCAGGCAATCCCTGCCGGCGACAGGTCCGCAAGAGTTGCATCCTCACAATCGAATCATGATAATGAGCCCGCTTCGGCGAAAAGTTCCGGTATTACCGGCTAATAATAATTCCGCCGATTAACCCATAGTGAGGATAATTATAATGACTAGTTCCACTTCGACCTACCACAAACTGTTAGGACTGTTGTTCATCTTGTGTTTCTCCGGCAGCGCACTGGCCGAGGATTGCTTTCGTGGCACCCTGGACAAGCAATACTGCGACCGCGATCATGACCTCGTCGCCGACCTGCCGCTCGACCCTGCAGAATGGGTCAACCCCGACACGATCATCTTCTCCTACACGCCGGTAGAAGATCCTGCGATCTACGCCAAGGTCTGGGACGGCTTCATCAAGCACATGTCGGAAGTTACCGGCAAGAAGGTCGTTTTCTTCCCGGTACAATCGTACGCGGCGCAATACGAAGCAATGCGGTCCGGCCGCCTGCACATCGCCGGGGTCAATACCGGTGGCAATCCGGTCGCCGTTTCCTGTGCCGGCCTGGTGCCGTTTGCGATGATGGCGTCGAAAGACGGTTCCTACGGTTACGAAATGGAGATTATCGTCCCCGCGGGTAGCGATATTAAATCTCCCGCGGACATCAAGGGACGCACGCTGGCATTCACGTCACCGACCTCAAACTCGGGCAACAAGGCGCCATCGGCATTGCTCAAGTCGGAATTCGGACTGGTCAAGGAAGTCGATTTCAAGACAACATTTTCGGGCAAACACGACAATTCGGTACTCGGAATCGCCAACAACGATTATGAAGTCGCCGCGGTGGCAAACTCGGTCATGAACCGCATGCTTGATCGCGACGTAGTCAAGGCGGAGCAGATTGTTTCGATTTATAAGTCTGCCACCTTCCCGACCACCGGTTACGGCCACGCGCACAACCTGCATCCCGAAGTTGCGGCCAAAATCAAACAGGCTTTCTTCACTTTTGACTGGGAAGGTTCTGATTTGCAGAAAGAGTTCAAAAAAGAAGGTCGTTTTATCGCCATCAATCACAAGTCCGACTGGGACGTGATTCGTAAAATCGACGCCGCCAACGGCGTCAGCTACGACTGCAAATAGTATTTGTTGGTGTTATGCACCGGGCCACGGATTATTTCGTGGCCCGGGTAATTCTCCAGCCCGGGTAGATTTACCCGGCTGCAAAGCCATCATTCAGCGGAATAGTTAAATGCTTCGACTCGAAAACCTGGAAAAACGTTATCAAACAGGAGATCTCGCGCTCAAGAGCATTAACATCGAAATCCCCAGGGGTCAGGTAATGGCCCTGATCGGCCCCTCGGGTGCCGGCAAGAGCACCCTGATCCGTTGTGTAAATCGCCTGGTACAGCCGACCTCCGGCAAGGTATACCTCGGTGATCTCGAGCTGACCCACCTGGGATCCTCCGAGTTACGCCGCGCGCGCAGGCGTATGGGCATGATCTTCCAGGAATACGCGTTGGTGGAGCGTTTAAGCGTGATGGAAAACGTTTTATCCGGTCGACTCGGCTATGTCGGCTTCTGGCGCAGTTTTTTACGCAAGTTTCCGCAATCGGACATCGACGAAGCATTTGGTTTACTGGAACGTGTCGGACTCGATCACATGGCCAATAAACGTGCCGACGAATTGTCGGGCGGGCAACGCCAGCGCGTGGGTATCTGTCGCGCCCTGATCCAGAACCCCGATCTGCTGCTGGTCGACGAACCGACCGCGAGCCTCGATCCGAAAACCTCGCGCCAGATCATGCGCCTGATCTGCGAACTGTGCGATGAACGGCAACTGGCCGCTATCATCAATATACACGACGTGTTGCTGGCACAGATGTTTGCCCGGCGGGTGGTCGGCCTCCAGCTCGGCACGATCGTCTACGACGGTCCACCCGAAGACCTTACCTCCGAGGTGCTAACCGATATCTATGGCGAGGAAGACTGGGAAGCGACCATCGAACCGGTCAAGGACGAGGACGAAGTAACTCCGCAAATCGAGCCGGATTCGAATGTCAGCAAATTGAAGCCTGTCTCTTGAATCAGCCCACCACCAGTCGGCGCTGGCAACGCCCACCGTTTATCACCAATCCGACGCTGCGCTGGGGATTGTGGGTTTGCGTCGCCATTTACCTCGCACTCGCCTTGGGCACCATGGAAGTCGACTGGACCCGGGTGACCGAGGGCGCCACCCGCGGCAAACGATTCATCATGGCTTTTTTCCCTCCCGACTTCGTATCCCGCTGGGATTCGATCGAAGAAGGCATCATGGAAAGCCTGTGGATGACGATCACGTCGACCGTGGTCGGTATCCTGCTGTCTATCCCGGTTGGCCTCGGGGCCGCCAGGAACCTGTCCTACCGCCCGGTTTACCTGTTTTGTCGCGGGATTCTCGCGGTATCACGAACCTTTCCGGAAATCATCCTGGCCATCTTTTTCGTTAAATTGTTCGGCTTCGGCCCGTTTGCCGGATTTCTCGCGCTCAGCGTCGGTACCATCGGTTTTTACGGCAAGCTGCTGGCCGAGGACATCGAGGACATGGATCCGGTACAGGCGGAGGCGATAAAATCGGTCGGTTCCAGCTGGCTGCAGTGGTTGAACTACGCGGTGCAACCACAGGTCATGCCGCGCATGATCGGCCTGGGCATTTACCGGCTGGATATCAATTTTCGTGAATCCGCGGTGGTTGGCATTGTCGGCGGCGGCGGAATCGGCGCCACCCTGCTGACCTCGTTCGATCGCTACGAGTTTGATTCCGCGGCCGCCATTCTGCTGGTCATCATCGGTATCGTGATGGTGATGGAATACAGCTCCGGCTACATTCGCCGCTGGGTGCAGTAATGCCGACCAGCAAACAGGGAAATACGAAAGTCTGGCAACGTCGTACCACGCCGCAACAATTCGCGGTCTGGTTTGGCTGGCTCAGCGGGGTCGCCATTTTCGTCTATTGCTGGCAACTGATATCGGAAAAAACCATCTGGTTCTTTGTCACCGATGCACCCAAGCAGGCCGCGGACATGGCCGAACGCATGGTGCCACCTAAATGGTCCTATATGGACAGCCTGTGGGCCCCGGTCTGGGATACGATCAACATCGCCACGCTGGGCACGATGATCGCGATCGTGATCGCGGTGCCGGTCGCCTTCTGCGCGGCGCGCAATACCACCCCCAGCGTTCATTTCGTGCGCCCGGTTGCGCTGTTTATCATCGTGTCTTCGCGCTCGATCAATTCGCTGATCTGGGCGCTGATGCTGGTCACACTGATTGGCCCCGGTGTGCTCGCCGGGGTAATCGCCATCGGGCTGCGCTCGATCGGTTTCTGCGCCAAACTGCTGTACGAGGCGATCGAGGAAATCGATCATAGCCAGGTAGAAGCGGTTATTGCCACCGGCGCGGCCAGAAGCCAGCAGTTAAGTTTCGGTATCGTGCCGCAGATACTGCCTGCCTTTGCCGGGATTTCGGTGTTTCGCTGGGACATCAATATCCGTGAATCGACCGTGCTCGGACTGGTCGGGGCCGGGGGTATCGGTTTGCAACTCGACGCTTCGATTTCAACGCTGGCCTGGACCCAGGTTTCGCTGATACTGCTGGTTATTCTCGCTACTGTCATCGTCAGCGAATGGGTCTCAGCGAAAATCCGGCACTCAATAATCTAAATCGCCATTCCTGGCGCCGACAGCCGGGCGCTCCGGTTTTGCGATCGATACAAAAAAAGCCCGGATTACTCCGGGCTTGTCTTTGCAGCTGGATGACTGACTACTTGAACTTCCTGATTTCTCCGCTCTGAACACGGGCGAAGTACGAGTCCATTTCGCGCTTGACGATTGGCGCCAGGAAGTAAAGACCGAGGATGTTGGGCACACAGATCAGGAACACCAGGGCATCCGAGATATCCAGAATTGGTCCGAGTTGTACCACGCAGCCGAGCGCAACAAAGGCGCAGAATATCAGCTTGTAAATAGTCTGACCGCGATCGCTCTCTCCAAACAGGTAGGTCCAGCCCTTGAGCCCATAGTAAGACCAGGAAATCATGGTCGAGAAAGCGAACAACAGGGCCGCGAATGCCAGTGGAATCGGGAACCAGGAAAACTCGCGCTCAAATGCCGCCGAAGTCATCGCTACGCCCTGCGCGTCACCGGCAAAATCCGGAGCCGCCACCTGGGCGGTACCGATCACCAGTGCAGTGATTGTACAAATGACGATGGTGTCGATGAAGGGTTCCAGCAGGGATACAATTCCCTCGGTAACCGGCTCATCTGTTTTCACCGCGGAGTGCGCAATCGAGGCCGAGCCGATGCCGGCTTCGTTGGAGAATACCGCACGTTGAAATCCGATAATCATCGCACCTAGTGCGCCACCGGCGACACCTTCCCCGGTGAATGCGCCGGTAAAGATATTGGCGATTGCCTGGGGAATGGTGCCAGCGTTCATCAGTATTACGATGATCGCAAACAGACAATAGAACACGGCCATGAAGGGCACGATTTTCTCGGTAACCCGGGCAATCGACTTAATACCGCCGATGATGACCGAAAACACGACCCCGGCGAGCACCAGTCCGACCAGCCAGCCCAGTCCGTCCAGCGCCCCACCTGATACGTTGTTGAGCTGCACATAGGCCTGGTTCGACTGGAACATGTTGCCGATACCGAGCGCCCCGATGAAGATACCGATCGCGTAAAAGGTGCCAAGGAACTTGCCAAAACCCTCCATACCCCTATCGCTAAAGCCCTGGCGCAGGTAATACATTGGTCCACCGGAAACATGTCCGTCCTCAAATTCCTTACGGTATTTGACACCGAGCGTACATTCCACGAACTTGGTCGACATGCCCAGGAATCCGGCCACAATCAACCAGAATGTGGCTCCCGGCCCACCAACCGTCACCGCTACCGCGACACCACCGATGTTACCGATGCCGACGGTTCCGGAGACTGCTGTCGCCAGCGCCTGAAAGTGGGAAACCTCGCCGTGGCTGTCGGGGTCAGCGTAGTCGCCACGCACCAGGTGCAGCGCATGCTTGAACCCGCGCAGGTTAATAAATCCCATATAAAAGGTAAAAAATACCGCGCCGGCCACCAGCCATAACACCACCACGGGCAGCTGGGCGCCGAATACAGGAATCTTGAAAAATACGATCTGACCGACCAGGGTCGCTATCGGTGCAGTCGCCGAGTTAATAGCCTCATCGATACCCGCCTGCGCAGCGGAAATCGAACTTACCAGTACCGCGAACACATAGAATATTCGTTTCATTGTTTTCCCTCCTACTTATTGGTTTTTAAATTATTATTTTGCTTCGCAAATCAGGGCACGACCGTAACCGGAACCGTCGAGGTTTGCACCAGGGCGGCGGAAACACTGCCAAAAATCATCGCCTGCAGGCGCGACTCGCCCCGTCGGCCAATATAGATTTGCGTGGCGCCCTGCTGTTTGCCGAGTTCAAGCAGGGTTTCTGCAATCTTGCCGTGGTGAACAACTGTTTCCACCTTCAAACCGTCAGCTTCCAGAGCCGCAATTTCAGGCGTTAGTATCGAATCATTTGCTCGTTGAATTTCCGATTCGCGTCTTTGGTGACGTTCTTCCAGTTCCTGGGGGGTGTGAAAACTATAGGGTGACCAGTCGATAACATAGGCCAGCACCAGGTCGAAACCCGTCAGCCTGGCCTGTGCCGCAGCGGCGCTCAGGGCCCGTTTACTGCCATCGCTTCCGTCCAGTGCAACCAGTATTTTATTTGACATGTCAGACCTCCTGTTTTTTGATTTCGCTTTATTTTTATTTGAAAAAGTCATGCGGAATTTAACTCCGAGAATGACCTTGAGGTCGACCATAAGATGTTTTCGCTGGCCGAAATAGGGCCAATCTACCCCCATTAGTAATACCAGAACAGGTATCTGACGAAGTAAACTGGCAGGCTGTAGCTGGCAGAAACAGGTATTAAGCGGGCTACAAATTATCGACCATTCGCCGCTCTGAGGTAGTTATCTGCGCAAATAAAAGGCGCGTCACTCAGTGCTCAGATGCCAAGATAACGGGCTTTCAGCTGCGCATCGGCGCCGAGCGAATCCGAATCTCCCTGCCACACCACCTGCCCTTTTTCGACGATAAAATGACGATCGGCGATATGTGCGAACTCATCGATGTTCTTGTCGATCAGCAAAATGGTGAGACCGGACTGTTTCAGCTGCTCGAGGCGGCGCCAGATCTCCTGGCGGATCAGCGGCGCCAGCCCCTCGGTCGCCTCGTCGAGGATCAACAGGCGTGGATTGAGCATCAGCGCGCGCCCAATCGCGAGCATTTGCTGCTCGCCACCAGAGAGCTGGCTGCCCTGGTTAGCGAGCCGTTCATGCAGGCGCGGGAAGAACTCGAGTACCTTATCCAGTGTCCAGGGATCATCGCTTCCGCTGTAATTGGCGGCAGTCGCCAGCAGGTTTTCACGCACGTTGAGATTAGGGAAAATCTGCCGCCCCTCGGGTACCAGGCCGATCCCGAGCTGTGCGACCCGGTAGGCCGGCCTGCCGCGGATGCTGACGCCATCAAACCGAATTTCACCGTTTCGACTCGCCAGGGTACCCATGATCGAACCGACCGTCGTGGTCTTGCCCATACCGTTACGGCCGATCAGCGTGGTGACCTGTCCTGCCTCGCAGCGCAGGCTCATCCCGAACAGCGCCTGAATCGTGCCGTAGAATGTTTCTATATTCTCAAGTTCAAGCATGACCATCACCGAGGTAGGCCTTCTGCACTTCGAGGTTGTTGCGGATACCGGCAACGCTGTCGGTAGCGATGATATGACCATTAACCAGCACCGATAAACGGTCCGCCGTACTGAACACCGCATCCATGTCATGCTCCACCAGCAGGATCGTCATATCTCCCTTGAGACGGTTGAGGATATCGACCATTAGTGCGCCCTCTTCCTTGCCCATGCCCGCCATCGGTTCATCGAGCAGCAGCATGCGTGGACGCATCGCCAGCGCCATCGCGACTTCGAGCTGGCGCTGTTCGCCATGCGAAACATTAGCAGCGATTTGCCGGGCACGGCTTTCCAGTCCGACTTCGGCCAGGCTGGACATGGCCGCGTCTGCCATATCGCGATCCTCGCTGACTGGCGACCAGAAGCGAAACGAGTGGCCCCTGCTGCCCTGCACCGCAAGCATGACATTTTCCAGCAGGGTCATCGGCATCACCACACTGGTGATCTGAAATGACCGCGCCAGACCGAGTCGGGCGCGACTGGCGGTACTTTCATTGACGATACTGTGACCGCCGAAACGAACATCACCGCTGTCGGGTTTCAGCTGACCGGACAGTTGTGAAATCAGGGTAGTTTTGCCGGCACCATTGGGACCGATTATGGCGTGGATCTGGCCTTGCTCAACCGCCAGATTGACATTGTCGGTCGCGATGATACCGCCAAAATGCTTGTTCAGATCAACGATCTCCAGCAAGGTATCAGCCATGCTCTGCACCCTTGCGACCCAGCCGGCTCAACCAGCCGTGGATGCCGCCCTTGCCGTAAAGCACCAGCGCCACCAGCAAAATGCCGAAAATCAGGTGCCAGTAGACCGTGATCAGCGACAGAAACTCCTCCAGCATAACGAACGCGATGGTGCCGACCAGCGGTCCGAACAAGGTGCCGACGCCGCCGATGATAGCCATGAAAATCAGTTCTCCCGAGCGCGCCCAGCTCATTATGTCGGGGCTGATAAAACCGGCAAAGTTACCAAGCAGCATACCGGCCAGGCTGCATAACATGGCCGACAGTACGTAACAGGCGAGGCGATAGCGGTAGGTGTTGAAACCGAGCGCCTGCATCCGTTGTTCATTGAACCTGGAGCCGACAATGACCCGGCCGAAATGCGCGTGTACGAGGCGGTGAATGAAGAACAGCGCCAGCAGCAGGACGATAAAGATCCAGTAGTACAGGCCGATCGCGCTCTCCATGCTGAGCCAGGCCGGAAATTCGCTGCGGGCGTAAATCACCAGGCCATCGTCGGCGCCGTACTCTTCGAGGCTTAGAAATATGAAATACGCCATCTGGCTGAACGCCATCGTGATCATGATGAAATAAACACCTCTGGTCCGCAGGCTGATCGCGCCGGTGATCAGCGCGAACAATCCGCCCACACCGAGCGCGAGACCGAGGTGTAACCAGCCGTTGTAATAATCGTAATACGACGGGATGCCGACACAATAGGCGCCGATACCGATATAGGCGGCGTGACCGAGACTGACCATGCCGCCGTAGCCGAGTATCAGGTTGAGACTGACCACCGCAATCGCGAAAATGAGTCCACGGCTCAAAAGATCGAGGTAAAACGGTTGCTTCATCCACAGCAGCAAGAACGGCGCCACCGCGAGAATTAATAGCAGCGCCGCGTAGACCCTGCCGGATAGCGAACTCGGCAGCCAGGTCATTATTGTGCGCCCGCCGGCGGAAACAGCCCCCGGGGGCGAAACGCGAGCACCGCGGCCATCAGAATGTAAATCAGCATCGCCGACAGTGCCGGTGCCGCGGTCTCGGCATAGCTGACCGGCATGAATAACTGCAGTACGAGATCGAGATAGGAGCGGCTCAGCGTATCCAGCAATCCGAGAATCAGCGCGGCGTAAAACGCACCCTTAACCGAGCCGATGCCGCCGACGATTACAACGACAAAGGCGACGATAATGATGTCGTTGCCCATGCCGATGCTGGCCTCGGTGATCGGCGCGATCAACATACCGGCAAAACCAGCCATGGCCGCACCCAGCGCGAACACGACCAGGAACAGGCGGTTGATATTTATGCCGAGCGCCTCGACCATGGTACGGTTCGACGCGCCGGCGCGAATCAGCATACCCAGCCTCGTGCGCACGACCAGCACGTACAACAGCGCGGCGACCAGCAGGCCGCAGCCGATAATCAGCATGCGGTAACTCGGCAACACCAGCTCGCCGACAGTAATCTGGCCGTTAAGAATATCCGGCAGCGGTATCGCCATGCCTTCGGCGCCCCACAATAGATGCACCAGCGTATCAAAGATCAGGATCAGGCAAAAAGTGACCAGTACGTGGTCGAGATGATCGGAACGGTACAGTCGGCGGGCGATGAACCATTCGACCGCGGCGCCGACGACAAACACGCCGATCAGGCCGAATAATATGCCGACCAGAAAGGAGCCGGTAATCGCCACCACCGTACCGCAGAAATAGGCGCCGATCATGTAGAACGACCCGTGCGACAGGTTGATGAAATCCATGATTCCGAAAATCAGGGTCAGACCCGACGCGAGCAGAAACAGCAGCAAGCCGAGCTGCAGCCCGTTCAGTAATTGCGTGATCAACAAGCTCCAGTCCATGCACTTCGGCCTATAGCTGGTTCAAAATTTCTCTGAAAAACCGGTCATTACGGGACCTAAAAGAAGCTGAAGCATCGCAGCAACTCATGGTCCATCGCGTTCAAAACAATATCTAAAGGTTCACGTCTTGACATAAAGATTGCATCGTTCAGCTCGCAATGACTGCGGGTATCGCCCGGTTCCGGTCGGAACCGGGCGGCATGCTTCAGATTACATCTTGCAGTCTTTGGCGTAGGGGTCCTGGTGGTTGGTAAGAACCGTGGAGACAATTTTTGTAGTCCAGCGACCCTCGTCGTCCTCGACGACTTCACGCAGGTAGAAGTTCTGGATCGGCATGTGGTTGTTGCCATAGCTGTACTTGCCGCGCACCGAATCGAAATCAGCCTGCATCAGCGCCGCGCGCACGGCATCCTTGTCCGCCAGGTTGCCGCCGACCTTTTTCACCGCACTATTGATCAGCATGATCGCGTCGTAGGATTGCGCCCCGTAGAAAGACGGATACCTGCCGTGTTTTGCAAGGTAATCGTTAACAAAGCGCTGATTGGCGGCGTTGAGAATGTCGGGCGACCACTGTTGCGTGTTTTTCGATCCCAGCACGCCGGAAAGACCGCCCGCCTGCAGCTTCGGCAGTGCAATCGAATCGACGGTAAACACGGTGTAGAGATCAATGTTGCCCTGCAGTCCGGCCTGCTGGTACTGCTTGATGAATGCACCCCCGGCCTTGCCCGGGTAGAACACGAAAATGGCTTCGGCGCCCGAAGCCTTCGCCTTGGCGAGTTCGGCGGAAAAGTCGAGCTGCGCGTCGGCACCCCACTTGGTCATATCCTTGCCCAGAACCTGACCGTTGAAGATGGATTCGACACCGCGAACCATGTCCTTGCCAGCGGCGTAGTTCGGCGCCATGATGTAAAGCGACTTGACGCCCTTCTGATTCAGGTGCTCACCCATTGCCATCGGGGTCTGGTCGTTCTGCCACGACGAGGAAAAGAAGTTTTTGTTACAGCGCTTGCCCGCCATCTGCGACGGTCCGGCGTTGGCGCTGATGAGGAACCTGTCCGCATCCAGCACCGATCTGGCCGACGCCAGCAGCACGTGCGACCAGATGTAGCCGGCGACGAAGTCGACGTCATCCTGCTTTACCAGTTTGTCGGTCTTTTGCTTGCCGATATCGGGCTTGAATCCATCGTCTTCCATGATCAGTTCGACGTCGAGCGGTCCCATCTTGCCGCCGATATGCTCCAGCGCGAGTTCGACCGAGTTTTTCATGTCTTCGCCGATGACGGCCGCCGGGGTTGTCAGCGTGGTGACAAAACCGATCTTGACCTTGTCCGCGTGGGCGGCTCCCGTCACCATCATCGCGCTGGCGATAATCGCGGGGGTCATTATTTTTCGAAACATCATTTATCTCCTCTTCGGTTAGCGGTGTCTGCTGGCAGACGCCACTTGTACAACAGTCCGGGCATTATCATGCCTGGGCTAGAAAAAATCGATCCCGGGTTGCCCGTTATCGCTATTATTATTCCCGTTTATAAGCGGACGCCGCGGTCGCGGGATTAAGTAACCCCCTATACTACCTTAAAATATTGCCAAATAGAGCGCTCGATTAACGGAAAATCCGCATTACCCGGTATCCCGCTTGCGATCGACAAATCCCACCACATGGCGCAACAGTCTCTCACCCTGGTCCCGGTGCGGAGAGTGACCGCAGTCAGGCAATTCGAGTATTTCTGTTTGCGGCGCCCGCTCGGCGATGCCGTGAATCTGCGCCAGCGTGCCGTATTCGTCGTCAAGACCCTGTACCGCGAGCAGCGGGCATTCGATCGCGCCAATTTCGGACTCGATCGACCAGCCGCGAAATTCGGGATCCAGCCAGATATCGTTCCAGCCCCAGAAAGCCGAGTCGGGATCGTCGTGGTAGCGGCCCAGGCGTGCTTTCAAATCGGTCTCCAGGTAAAGCCGTCGAGCCTTTTCGATGCTCTCGATCGATAACGCTTCAACCACAATGTGCGGCGACAGCACGATGACACCGGACACCCGTTGCGGGTAGCGCGCGGCGTATAACAGCGCAATCGATCCGCCGTCGCTATGCCCCAGTAGCCAGGGCGGCGCCGCCAGCGTATCGATATCGAACGCTTGCAACAGCTGAGGCAGCAGATCGTATGCCTGTCGATGCATGAAATCGACGCCCCAGCGCTGATTTGCAACGCGAGGCGTCGAACGGCCGTACCCCGGGCGTGAAAAAACAAGCCCGCGGAATCCGCCCTGTTCGCAAAGACGCGCCGGAAAATCTCGCCACATCGCGAGCGAACCCAGTCCTTCGTGCAAAAACACGATTAACGGCGACCGCGCTTCGGCACTACCCAGCCACTGGTACTCGATTCGAAGCGGATTATCGCCCCGCGCCAGCGTAACGAACTCTACCGTTTGGCTCACGCGCCGCCTTCGCGCTCGCGCAGACGAAACCGCTGGATTTTTCCGGTCGCGGTTTTGGGCAATTCATCGACAAACTCGATAAACCGCGGGTACTTGTATGGCGCGAGGCGTTCCTTGACAAATGCTTTGAGTTCATCCCCGCTCGCCCGCTGCCCCTCGGCCAGCACCACGAAAGCCTTGCTCTTGACCAGGCCTTGCGCATCAGTCTTGCCGATGACCGCCGTTTCCAGCACGGCCGGGTGCTCGGCCAGGGTAGCTTCAACCTCGAACGGGGAAACATACATGCCACTGACCTTCAGCATATCGTCGCTGCGTCCGGAACAGGTATAACTGCCGTCCTGATTTCGCACATACTTGTCGCCGCTCTTGGTCCATACGCCCTGAAAAGTATCGATGCTCCTGGCGCGGTCGTTCCAGTACATCAGCGCCGCGCTCGGGCCACGCACATAAAGATCCCCGATCTCGCCGCCGGCCACCTGCAAATCGTCGTCGCGCAATTCGATGTCGTGACCGGGTACCGGATAACCCGATGAACCGTAGCGTACTTCGCCGGGCCTGTTGGAGATGTAGATGTGCAACATTTCGGTCGAGCCTATGCCGTCGATGACGTCGACACCGAAGCGCTCGCTGAAACGCTGCGCCAGGTCGGCCGGTAAGGCCTCGCCGGCAGACACCGCGAGACGCAGGGCAAGCTGTTCGTTAGCGGGAATATCGGCATGCGCCAGCATTGCAACATAACCGGTAGGAGCACCGAAAAACAATGTTGGACTATGTTCGACCAGCCGTTGATAGATAACCTCCGGCGTCGGCCGGCCGGCGAGCAGCACGCTGGTTGCGCCGACGGTCAACGGAAAGGTCAACGGAAAGGTCAACGCGTTACCGAGCCCATAGGCAAAAAACAGTTTGGCCGCGGAAAAACAGACGTCCGACTCGGTAACACCCAGCACCCCCTTGCCGTAAAGCTCGCTGGTCCAGTAAGGATTGGCGTGGGTATGCACCGTGCCCTTGGGTCGGCCGGTGGAACCCGATGAGTACAACCAGAATCCCGGGTCGTCGGGGCTGGTGGCGGCAGCCTCGGGGAGCGGTTGCGCCGCGGCAACAAAATCGACCATTGCCTGCTCACCGCCAGCCAGTCCGTCGTCGGCACGCGATACGATCACCGACTCGATTTCGTGCCCGCCCTTTTGCATCGCCTCACGTAGCACCGGCAGCAGTGCATTAGACACCAGCGCGGCTTGCGCACGGCTGTTTCGCAGCATGTAATGATAGTCATCGGCCGACAGCAGGGTGTTGACCGCGACCGGCACGATGCCGGCATAGATCGCGCCCAGAAACGCGACCGGCCAGTCGTTAAATCGTGCATCAATAGCAAAACCCGCTCCTCGCGACGCACTCCTGCGCCGATCAGGGCGGCCGCCACCCGGAGAACGCCATCGGCGAGCCCGGCATAAGTCAAACTGCCGCTATCGTCGATATAGGCGGTCTTCGACGCGCGCGACGTATTCAGATCGAGCAGATGCGCGGCGTAGTTAAACACTTCGCCCGGTGCGGCGACGTTATCGATATTCATGCGCTCCTCCAGCCATCGGCGAATATCCGGCCTGCGTGGGCCGTGACAACTTTCACTATCGGGTAAATTCTATGCTGCCTTCCGGTAGCAGGTACAGCACTAATGCGCGGCCGTTGGTAACCGTCGGGTAGTGCGCACTGCCGGGCGGATAAACCACCCAGCCGGCGGATTGATCGTCGAACAGGGCTTCTCCTTCGAGCGGCATGACGAGATCAATTTCACCGTTGGGATGGGCATGATGCGGTCCCACGATATTGTCCATATCGACGACATCCACCGAGAATCGATGTAACTCGTCGTCGGGCTTGAAGGCCCTGCCGTAACGAATACCGCCGGCTTCGTGCTGACACAACCATCCCTCGTCAGCGCCGCGACGACAGCTGTCGTTTAGCGCCCTGTAAGTCTCGCTATCGGTACCGTGTACCTGGTTGAGCCAGTCCTGTAAGTCCTGATTCAGCGGTCTATCGGTGATCTGGTCGGTTAATGTCCTGATTTGCCGACGGAACTCAGCGCTACTCATAATGCCTCCTGGTTATATTTCTTGCTAACTGACAAAATATGAATTATTGTGCATTAAAGTGCAATATATTTTGCTTTTAATGCATTATATTGCATAAATATTCTGTTTCCAGATGATTAGCGTAACAAAATCCAGCGAAAGCAAAACCGTTTCCGAACGCGATTCCGGCGATGGCCGTCTACTGGCATCACTCGGTGAGCAGGTGCGTGCACTGCGCGAACAGCGCGGTATAACGCGCAAATCATTATCAGCCGCGACCGGGGTATCGGAGCGACATCTTGCCAATATTGAATACGGCGAGGGAAATGTTTCGGTGCTGGTGCTCGACCAGGTCGCTGCCGCGCTGGATTGTTCGCTGGCCGAACTGATCGGCGACTTCAACGCTCGCTCACCCGAATGGCTGATGATTCGGGCGCTGTTGACCAACCGCAACGAAGCGGAGCTGCGGCGTATCCGTATCGCGATCGGCGAAATGTTCGATGGCGATCAGGCCGCGCTGCCCGACTCGAGGCGGATTGCATTAATCGGTCTTCGTGGCGCTGGAAAATCCACCCTGGGCAGGATGCTCGCCGACCGTCTCGATGTCCCATTCCTCGAATTAAGCCGCGAAATCGAACTGCTGGCAGCCTGCACCATCGGCGAAATCCAGGCGCTTTACGGTGCCGACGCTTTTCGACGCTATCAAAAGCGCGTGCTAGCAGAATCTATCGCCGCCCATGAGGATGCCGTAATTGCGATTCCCGGCGGCCTCGTCTCCGATACCGATGCCTTCGATCTGCTGCTGTCCAACTGCCGTTGCATATGGTTACAGGCAACCCCCGAGGATCACATGCAGCGCGTGATCGAACAGGGCGATTTCCGTCCGCTGCAGGGCCATAGCGAAGCCATGCACGACCTGCAGCAAATTCTCGAAAGCAGGCAACCCCACTATGCCAGGGCCCATCTTAGGCTTGATACCAGCAAGCAATCATTGGACCGAACATTCGAACGCCTGCATGAACTGATGCGAAAAATAAGCACCGCCAGCGAGCAAAACCAGCCCTCCAAACCGAACCTTTCCCAGGAGATGACATCGTGACTACACCCGATCGTGTCGACTATCAAACGGATCCAGCAAGCTATCGCCACTGGAAACTCAGTTGCGACGGCCCGATTGCCAGGCTCGAGGCCGATTTCGACGAAGACGGCGGGCTGCGCCCGGGTTACAAGCTCAAGCTCAACAGCTACGATCTCGGCGTCGACATCGAACTCAACGATGCAATCAACCGAATCCGTTTCGAGCATCCCGAGGTCAAGACCGTCGTCATCACCAGTCTGAAAGACAAGATTTTCTGTTCCGGCGCGAACATATTCATGCTCGGCCTCTCCAGCCACGCCTGGAAAGTCAATTTCTGCAAGTTCACCAACGAGACGCGCAACGGCCTCGAGGATTCGTCGAAATACAGCGGCCTCAAGTTCATCGCCGCGGTCAACGGTGCCTGCGCGGGCGGCGGTTACGAACTGGCGCTGGCCTGCGATGAAATCATCCTGGTCGATGATCGCTCGAGCTCGGTCAGCCTGCCCGAGGTGCCGCTACTGGGCGTATTGCCGGGTACCGGCGGCCTGACCCGGATAACTGACAAGCGCTATGTGCGCCACGACCTGGCCGATATTTTCTGTACCACTACCGAGGGCGTGCGCGGTCAACGCGCCAAAGACTGGCGCCTGGTAGACGAAATAGTCAAACCCGCGGTGTTCGACGAAAGCGTTAACAATCGCGCGCTCGAACTGGCCGCCGGGAGCAACCGCCCGGACGGTCAGGGCATTGCGCTGACGCCGCTCGAGCGCAGTATCGAAGACAATGCCCTGCGCTACCGCCACGTCAGCGTGGAGATGGATCGACGCACGCGCACCGCGACCTTTACCGTGCATGCACCCGAAGGTGAACAACCCCGGCACATCGATGCGATCGAGGCCGCCGGCGCCGACTGGTACCCGCTTGCACTCGCACGTGAACTCGACGACGCGATCCTGTCGATGCGCACCAACGAACTCGATCTCGGCACCTGGATCATCAGGACCGCTGGTGAAGCCGCCGCGGTGCTGGCGATGGATGCTGTGCTGATGCAGGACCGGGATCACTGGCTGGTACATGAAACCATCGGCTTGCTCAGGCGCACACTGAGTCGACTGGATGTTTCCTCGCGCAGCCTGTTCGCGCTGATCGACGAGGGCAGCTGTTTCGCCGGCACTTTCCTCGAGCTCGCACTGGCCTGCGACCGCAGCTACCATCTGGCGCTGCCGGACGATCCGGACATTACACCGACAATTACGCTCGACGAGACCAATTTTGGGCTCTTCCCGATGGTCACCGGCGAGAGCCGCCTGCAACGACGTTTCTACGCTGAGCAGGTGGTGCTCGACGCCGTACGCGCGCGGATCGAGCAGCCGCTCGACGCCGACGCTGCGTTCGAACTCGGCCTCGTCACCAGTAATCCAGACGACCTCGACTGGGAAGACGAAGTCCGTATCGCGATCGAGGAACGCGTTTCGATGTCGCCCGATGCCCTCACCGGCATGGAGGCCAATCTGCGTTTTAACGGCACGGAAAACATGTTTACCCGAGTCTTCGGCCGCCTGACCGCGTGGCAGAACTGGATATTCCAGCGCCCCAACGCGGTCGGCGACAGCGGCGCCCTCAAGGTTTACGGTACCGGCGAAAAATCGCAGTTCGACTGGCGCCGGGTCTAATTCAACTGGAGAATAATGAAATGTCATCCATCGATTACAACGAAAAGATCCCGAATAATGTCGACCTCGCCGGCGATCGCGCGCTCAGACGCGCGCTCGAGCACTGGCAACCCAACTACCTCGAATGGTGGCGGGACATGGGCCCGGAAGACTCCCAGGATATGGATGTTTACCTGCGCACCGCGACCAGCGTCGACAAGGAAGGCTGGGCCCAGTTCGGTTACGTCAAGATGCCGGAATACCGCTGGGGAATTTTCCTCAATCCCGGCCAGGACGATCGCAAGATCCACTTCGGCGATCACAAGGGCGAAGATGCCTGGCAGAGCGTGCCGGGCGAATACCGCGCTAACCTGCGCCGCATCATCGTCACCCAGGGCGACACCGAGCCGGCCTCGGTCGAGCAGCAGCGCCACCTCGGCCTGACTGCGCCAAGCCTGTACGACCTGCGCAACCTGTTCCAGGTCAACGTCGAGGAAGGTCGTCATCTTTGGGCCATGGTTTACCTGCTGCACAAGTATTTCGGCCGTGACGGTCGCGAGGAAGGCGAAGCCCTGCTCGAGCGCCGCAGCGGTGAGGAAGACAACCCGCGCATCCTGCAGGCTTTCAACGAAAAAACGCCCGACTGGCTGGCGTTTTTCATGTTTACCTATTTCACCGACCGCGACGGCAAGTACCAGCTACACGCGCTGTCGGAATCGAGCTTCGACCCGCTCGCGCGCACCACGCGTTTCATGCTGACCGAGGAAGCGCACCACATGTTCGTTGGCGAGACCGGCGTGTCGCGTGTCATCGAGCGCACTTGCGACGTGATGAACCAGCTCAAGACCGAAGACTCCGCCGCGTTACGCAGGGCCGGCGTAATCGATCTGCCGACAATCCAGCGCTACCTCAACTTTCACTTCAGCGTCACCGTGGACCTGTTCGGCGCCGATGAGTCGAGCAATGCGGCAATTTACTATTCGACCGGACTCAAGGGACGCTACCAGGAGGGTAAGCGCAAGGACGACCACGTGCTGAAAAACGATCACTACCCGGTGCTCGAAGTGCGCGGCGGCAAGCTGGTGGAAAAACAGGTGCCGATGCTGAACGCGCTGAACGAAGTCCTGCGCGATGACTACATCCGCGAGGCCGCTTCCGGCGTCAAACGCTGGAACCGGGTTATCGAAAAGGCCGGCCTGCCGTTCCGGCTCAAGGTGCCGCACAAGGCTTTTCATCGCAAGATCGGCGCACTGGCGGGAACTTTCGTCAGTCCCGAAGGCCAGGTCCTGACTGAAGAGCAATGGCAGCAACAGGAGGCTTCCTGGTTGCCGAGCGACGACGATCTCGCCTTCGTTGCCAGCCTGATGGGTCGAGTGACCGAACCGGGCAGCTACGCCAACTGGATAGCGCCGCCGGCGCTCGGTATCAACAACCAGCCGGTCAACTTCGAATACGTGCGTTTCAGTTAAGCGCCGCCCGGGTCGACAGCAAGGCGCCATTCGATTTAATATCGGCCAGTCAGCGGGAGATCCAACTATGAGCGAACCCTGTCTTGAAGTCAGCCGGCGCCGTGCCGGCGTGGCGCAAATAACAATGTCGCGCGAAGACGTTTTCAACGCCTTCGACGAAGCCATGATCGCCGAGATCGAAGCGACCTTCGACCGGTTCATCGCTGATGAAACAGTCCGCGTGATCGTGCTGGCCGGCGCCGGCAAACACTTTAGCGCCGGTGCAGACCTGGACTGGATGAAGCGTGCCAGCGAAGCCCCGGTCGAATGGAATCTCGAGGACGCACGCAAGCTGGCGGCCATGCTCGACCGCATCGATCGCTGCCCCAAACCGACCGTGGCGCGAATCCAGGGTGCCGCGCTGGGCGGCGGGGTGGGCCTGGTTTGCGCCTGCGATATCGCGGTCGCGGCCGACAACGCCAGTTTCGCCGTCAGCGAAGCCAAATTCGGTATCCTCCCCGCGACCATCGGGCCTTACGTCATCAATGCGGTCGGCAAACGCCATGCCCGTCGCCTGGCACTGACCACCACCCGCATCCGCGCTGCCGAAGCGCTTGCTACCGGACTGGTGCACCAGGTGACGACGCTGGACGAACTCGACACGGCAATCGATACCACGGTCGAGGAACTGCTGGTCGGCGGTCCGAACGCCCAGCACGAAATCAAACAGTATTTTGCCGATCTAGAAATTGGCCCGATCACTCCCGAGATACGCGAACGCAGCGCGCAAACCATCAGCCGCGTACGCGCGACCGAAGAGGCGCGTGAGGGTTTTGCCGCATTTTTCGAAAAACGACCCCCCAACTGGATTCCGGAATGAAATCGATCGAGACCCTGGACCCGGTACTGATTGTCGGTGCCGGTATCATGGGGAGCGGCATCACTCAGGTCGCCGCCCAGGCGGGACATACGGTCCTGCTCTACGATCTCGAGCCGGCCAGCGCTGCCGTGGCCTGTGACAGGCTGGCCGCCACCTTCGACAAACTGGTCGACAAAGGCAAGCTCACGCCGGATGACGCGGCACAGGCGCTGCAGCGAATCACCCCGATCGAGAGCCTCGCCGATGCCGCCGATGCCGGACTCGTAATCGAAGCAATTGTCGAACGACTCGACGCCAAACGCGACCTGATGCTGCAGTTGCAGGAACTAGTCAGTCGTGACTGCATACTCGCTACCAATACCTCGTCGCTATCGATCAGCGCCATCGCCAGTGTTTTACAGCATCCCGAACGCTGCGTCGGCATGCACTTTTTCAACCCGGTACCGCTGATGCGGCTGATCGAAGTCATTAGCGGGCTGCAAACCGCAACGGAGACAGCGTCCAGGATCGTCGAACTGGCGCAATCCTGGGGCAAAATTGCGGTGCAGGCTCAGTCCACCCCGGGCTTTATCGTCAACCGTATCGCGCGGCCGTTTTACGCAGAAACGCTCGCGCTGCTGCAGGAGCAGGCAGCAACGCCGGCCGCACTGGACGCCTGCCTGCGCGGCGCCGGTTTTCGCATGGGCCCGTGCGAGTTGATGGATTTGATCGGTCAGGACACCAACCTGGCGGTCACGCAAACGGTTTACGAAGCAAATTTTCACGACAGGCGGTTTACCCCGTCGTTGCTACAACGGGCACTGGTTGACGGCGGTCTGCTCGGACGCAAGAGCGAGCGTGGCTTTTACGACTACCGGAGCGAAACCGTGGTCGAGCCTACTTTGCATGAAACTCCCGATCGGCCGCCCGCGGGTGACAATCTCGCGGTGCGGGGCCAGGGACCCGTCGCCGAATATTTTATCACCGCGCTGAAACAACAGGGATGCCGCTTCGAGCGGATTACCGACAGCAAATGGATCGGCCTGCAGGTCGGTAGCGCACGCCTGCGCCTGACCGATGGCCGTCCCGCAGCCGAACTCGGTCGCGACGTTGCCGTGTTCGATTTACCGCTTCGCGATGAACCCGGCGCAGAGCTTGCCTGGAGCCATGCCGCACGGGCCGACGAGGCCTGGGTGCGGGCTGCGCCGGACTGGCTCGCACTGTGCGGTTTCATTCCGCAGCAAATTGGGGATGTGCCCGGCCTGGTGGTCGCACGCACGGTCGCGATGCTGATCAACGAAGCCGCCGACGCGGTGCAACAGGGAGTGTGCAGCGAGGCCGACGCCGATGCGGCGATGAAACTCGGGGTCAACTATCCTGCGGGGCCGTTCGAATGGCTCGACGGCTGGAACGTTCATGCCGTCGTACGCCTGCTCGATTCGCTCGACGGGTATTATCGCGGTGAACGCTATCGCGTCAGTCCGTGGCTGCGCCAGCTTGCCTGGCAGACACCGAAAAAATGAAGTCTTTCGCGAGCGTATGAAATTCTCCGAATTCTACCCAGGTCAGATTATCGAAGCCGATCCTTATGCGGTCAGCGAGGCGGAAATCATGGAATTCGCCAGGAATTACGACCCACAATGGTTTCACACAGACACCGACGCCGCGGCACAGGGCCGTTTCGGCGGTTTGATCGCGAGCGGCTGGCATACCTGCAGCATTGCGATGCGGCTGATCGTCGATACCGCGCTCGTGGGTTCGGAATCCTTTGCCTCACCCGGTCTCGACTACGTCAACTGGCCGGCGCCGGTAAGGCCGGGAGACTTGCTATCGCTACGCGCGGAAGTCATCGGCGCGCGACGTTCTTCGAAATCGCCGGAACTTGGTATTCTGCGCTGGCGCTGGCACTTGTTGAACCAGGAGAATACCGAGGTGCTCGAACTCGAAGCGACCAGTTTGTTTGACCTGTCTGACGGGAATACGGCATGACCGACGCTTATATCTGCGATGCGATTCGCACACCATTCGGCCGCTACGGCGGTTCACTATCGTCGGTACGCACCGACGACCTCGCCGCCGAGCCGGTCAAGGCGCTCATGGCCCGCAACCCGAACGTCGACTGGGCCGTGATCGACGACGTGATCCTCGGCTGCGCCAATCAGGCCGGCGAGGACAACCGCAACATTGCGCGTATGGCGCTGCTGCTAGCCAGTTTACCGGAGACCGTTCCAGGTTCAACCGTCAACCGGCTATGCGGTTCCGGTATGGACGCGGTCGGTAGTGCCGCGCGCGCGATCAAGTGCGGCGAGACACGGTTAATGATCGCCGGCGGGGTCGAGAGTATGAGCCGCGCACCGTTTGTGATGCCCAAGGCCGAAAGCCCTTTCAGCCGCAACAGCGAAATTTACGACAGCACATTGGGTTGGCGTTTTATCAATCCGCTGATGCAACAACGCTTCGGTATCGACTCGATGCCGGAAACCGCGGAAAACGTGGCTGACGAATTCAAAATCGAATGCGAAGCGCAGGATCAAATGGCCCTGCGCTCGCAGCAGAATGCCGCACGGGCCCAGGCTGACGAATTCTTCAACCATGAAATCATCGCGGTCAGCGTGAATCAACGACGGGGCGATCCGATAATTGTCGACCGCGACGAACACCCGCGCGAAACCACGCTGGCAAAACTCGCCGCGCTAAAACCCATCGTTCGCGCCGATGGTACGGTAACCGCCGGCAACGCGTCCGGCATCAACGACGGCGCCTGCGCACTGCTGCTTGCTGACGCAGCCAGTGCGTCCAGGTTCGACCTGACGCCACGGGCACGCATTATCGGCATGGCCACCGCGGGGCTCGCCCCGCATATCATGGGCATGGGCCCTGCACCGGCTACTCGCAAGGTACTCGAATTAACCGGGCTTACCCTCGAACAACTCGACGTAATCGAATTGAACGAGGCCTTTGCCGCACAGGGACTCGCGGTGCTGCGCGACCTCGACCTCGCCGACGACGATCCCCGCGTCAATCCCAACGGCGGCGCGATTGCACTCGGTCACCCGCTCGGCGCTAGCGGCGCGCGACTGATCACGACAGCGATCAATCAGCTGGAGCAAGGCAACGGTCGTTACGCACTGTGCACCATGTGTGTCGGCGTCGGTCAGGGTGTCGCAACAATCATCGAACGGGTTTGAATCGACTGTCCTGACCCGTCACCTAGCTTACGCGGGGTGGATGGTCGGGATTCAGCATTCGGCTGCTAAAACCGGAAATCCCGGCCATCATACTGGTTGGTTCCATGGCGAAATTTTTATGGTTTTGCCACGGGCCTGAACTTAAACTGCGGAGCCTATGAATCAATCGTCCTGGCCCAGGATCTGGGTCGCCTTTCTTGCGGGCTGTATCGGCGCGTTTCAGCTTGGCAAGACCTTCGCGTCGCTGGCGCTGATTATCGACGAACTGAGTCTGAACCTGGTTCAGGCCGGGTTGATCCTGTCACTGTTCAGCCTGATCGCGGCCTGTGCCGGTGCGGGCTTCGGCCTGCTGTCCGATCGTATCGGTCATCTGCGCATGGCGCTGACCGGGCTCGCGGTGTCGGCGGGCGGCGCTTTTCTCGGCGCAATCGCGCCGGATATCGAGGTCTTGCTGCTATCGCGCCTTATCGAGGGGCTCGGATTTATCCTCGCGATCGTGGCCCTGCCTTCGCTGATCAGCCGTTCCGCCAGCGATCGCGACCGCCCCCTGGCGATGGGCCTGTGGGGCGCATTCATGCCGGCCGGGATCGGCCTGTCGATGATTATTACCCCGGTGCTGATCGACTGGCACGGCTGGCGCGGCCTGTGGAACGATATCGGCTTTATCATGCTGGCCTGGGGCGCCATCCTGGCGCTGACCTTCCGCGGTGCGCCGACCAGCACGGGCATTCAACTGAGTACTGCTGACTTCATCAGTAATATTCTGCGCATCGGCCCGCTACTCGTGGTCACCGGCTTCGTCTGCTATTCCAGCCTTTATCAATCGTTGACAGCGTTCTTACCGACCATCCTCGTTACCGACTACAGTGTAACGTTCGCGCAGGCGGCCCGTTTCGGCGCGATCGTCGTGGTCGGCAATATCATCGGTAACGTCGGCGCCGGCTGGTTGATCGGCCGGGGTTTCGTGCCATGGAAGCTACTGACAGTGTCATTCATCGCCATGGGGCTGTGCGCGATGCTGGTGTTTGCGACCTTCAGCGAACCCTCGGTTAAAATCATTGCCGGCTTCCTGTTTTCCGCGTTCGGCGGGATGTTCCCAGGCACCGCTTTCGTGCTCGCCGCACGATATTCGCCGAGCCCGTCGCAGATGGCGCTTATGGCCGGATTCATGCTGCAGGGCGCCGGCATCGGCCAGACTATCGGACCGATGATGATCAGTTCGATTGTCGAATTTTCGGCTGACTGGAACAGCGCCAACCTGGTAGTGGTCGCGATGGCGGGGAGCGGACTAAGCTGCGCTCTGTTGCTGCGCAAACGCACTTAACAAACCAGGGATAGTGGCCTCAAATATTGCGCACGCGCGCAACAAACCTGTGCGCCTGCTCCGGCGCTTCGCCGAGTTGCGCCGCCGGCGTTGTGATTTCATTCCAGTCGATTTCCGGGAACTGCTGTGCGACAAGTTCGGGCAACGCAACCCCCTGCGCTACGGCCTCTGTACAAAGCTGTTTTACCAGTGCCTGCGCCTGCGGACGCGGCATGATTTCGGCAAGTCGAAAGCTGATCGCCTCGGCGTATACCAGGCCGTGCCCGCCCTCCAGGATCGTGCGCATTCGCATGCCATCGGGTTCGAGCTGCGTCACTATCGGGATCGCGAGCTGCAGCGCACGTCCGGCCGCCATGCAGATTTGCGGCAATGCGTGCCATTCCAGCATCCATGCGGCGCCGTCACGTTGCTGGCGATGCAGCAGCGACTGTGTCATTGCAGCATCTAGCGCGGCGGCGAGTTGAAACAGGCTGAGCAGCGTTTCGGCCTGCATCGGATTCTGCTTCTGCGGCATGGTCGAAGAACCACCACCCGCGGCCAGGATCAATTCTCCGATTTCGGCTTGCGCGCCCAGCATGCAGTCTTCACCGAGCTTTGCGAGCACGCCGTTGACGCGGGTCAACAGGGATGCAAACTCGGATAGCGCGGTGCGATCGCTGTGCCAGGGCAGTTCGCAGTCAGCGAGTTCAAGTTCGACTGCGAGCGCGGCCCGTTGCCCGGCCGCCTTTTTCCCGAGCGCGGTCGAGTTACCCGCAGCCCCGGCGAGGCTGACCTTGAGCAGGCGTGGTTTGAGCTGCGCCAATGCTTCGAGCTGGTTTAACAATGGTGCGCCCCAGGCAGCTACGACCGCGCCGAAACTGGTGGGCGTCGCCGGCTGGCGACGAGTACGCGCGGCAAGCGGCAGTGTGGCGTGGGCATCGGCGAGATCGGCGAGCGCGGCCAGCAACCGTTTCAGGCGGTTTTCGACAATGTTGCAGACTTCGCGCAATCGCAACACCAGGGCGGTATCCATGATGTCCTGCGTGGTCGCACCCCAATGCAGGTAGCGGGAATGCTCCGGCGCCTGCATCGCATCGCGCAACGCGCTCACCAGAGCCGGCACCGGTATGCCCGCGTCGCGCGTGCCGGCGGCGAGGCTGGCCGGATCGATATGTACAGCCTGCAGTGCCTGCAGGATATGCCTGGCGCTGGCATCTGGAATAACCTCCAGCCCGCCCTGCACTTTGGCCAGCGCCGCTTCAACCCGTATCATCGCGTCGACCTCGGCACGATCACTGAACAGTTGCCCGACCTCGCCGTCGTGCAGCAACTCGCGATACAACGTTGAATCGAAAGTAGATATGGCCATGCTTACCGACCCACGCCAATAATTACTTTACTAATTTCGGTCATTTGATCCAGTGGCATTACATGTCGAAGAAAACGGTTTCATCGGCGCCCTGCAGGTGAATATCAAAACAGTAACAGCCGTCCCCATCTGACTTCGCGATCAGTGTAGCAACCCGTTCCGCCGGCTCAATTTGTATAAGAATCGGATCCTCGGCGTTCGCGACCGCTTCGTCGTCGAAATACAGGCGCGTGTGCAGGCCGACGTTGATCCCGCGTGCGACGATCCACAGCGTAACATGTGGCGCCTGCGGCCGGCCGGCCGCAAAGGGCACCTTACCGGGCTTGATCGTATCGAAACTAAACTCGCCGGTTTCCGGGTCGCAGGGCTGGCGGCCCCAACCACCGAACGCCGCATCGGCCTCGCCGCGGGTCTCCTCCGGCGATTGATAAAGACCAGCTGCGTCCGCCTGCCAGGTCTCGATCACCGCGTCGGTCAGCGGCGCACCGTCACCATCATAAATACGTCCTCGTATCCTGATCCGTCCGCCCTGCGTTCGTGCATTGACCAGGCTGCTGCCGGTATCCACGGGATATACTCCCTCGATACCACAATAATTCGGCATGCAGCCGATGTGCACGTAGGGCCCGGCTGTCTGTGACGGGGATTCGGGTAAAGGTTTATCCGAAACTGCCATCAAAGTCCCTCCGGACGGTTTTCGAACAGAGTCTGGTCGCGCCCGCGCAGCGTGATATCGAAGCGCCATGCGAGCATGTCCATCGGTAGCGTCGCATCCATGTCCAGCCTCGCGATCAGGCTCTCGACAGCCTCGCGCCTCGGGATTGCATTCACGATCGGGCACAGCCAGATCAGTGGATCACCCTCAAAGTACATCTGCGTTACCAGGCGCTGCGCAAAGGCAGGGCCGAACAGCGAGAAATGAATATGCGCCGGGCGCCATGAATTGGGTCCGTTCGGCCACGGATACGGCGCCGGCTGGACACTGGTGAAACGATAGAAACCCTGTGCATCGGTCAGGCAGCGTCCGCAGCCACCGAAGTTCGGATCCAGCGGCGCCAGGTAGCCCTCGTTACGGTGACGATAACGGCCTCCGGCATTGGCCTGCCAGACCTCAACCAGCGCACCGACCACGCCGCGGCCCGACTGGTCGCGCAACTGACCGTGAACCAGGATGCGCGGACCGAGCGCACTCTCGCCGTCGGCGGCGTAGTTGTGGATCAGGTCGCCGTCTTTTGGCCCGAGCAGCGCGTGCCCGAACACGGGGCCGGTCTCTTCCGACAGCGTGGTCGGTAATCTCAGCAGCGGCTGTCGCGGCGAGCGCAGCCGGCTGCTTTTGTATTCCGGTGCCAACGCCGGTGGGTGCCAGTCGCGATCACGCGGGATATACCCCGGCTGGTTGGCTTCCTCGTTCATAACTCGATTCCCATTTCGGCGTAGGTGTCTCGCGCGATCCTGATGGCGTGATTGGCGCGTGGCACACCGGCGTAGACCGCGACGTGCAGCAGGGCTTCCATTACGTCGTCGGGGCTCGCCCCGGTATTCGCGGTAGCGCGAATATGCATCGCGATCTCGTCGAAGTTGCCGGTTGCAGCGAGCAACGCCAGCGTCAGCATCGAGCGCTCGCGCAGTGAAATCGTGTCGCGTGCCCAGACGCTGCCCCATGCGCCTTCGGTGATCAGGGTCTGAAAGGCCGCGTCGAAATCGCTCTGCTTTGCCTCGGCGGCATCGACGTGGGCGTCACCGAGCACCCGGCGGCGGATCATCATGCCGTCTTTATAGCGATCAGGCATGACCGGTCTCGCAAATGAATTCATTCAACAGGTGCATGTACTCCGCGGGTTGCTCGACGCAGGGCAAGTGCCCCGCATTGTCGATGACTTCGAAGCGCGACCCGGGGATCAGTTCGGAAGTGGGGCGCACCAGTTCGGGTGGTGCCGAGCCATCCTCACTACCCGCGATGGTGAGTGTTGGCAGGGTCAGTTGCGCCGTGCTCGCGCTAAAATCGCTGGCAGCGATCGCCGCACAACAGCCGATGTAGCCTGCCACCGGAGTGCGGATCAGCATGTTGCGCCAGCCCTGCAGTTCGAGCGCATGCTGTGCGTGAAATTCACGCGCGAACCAGCGCTGCATGATGTCGTCGGCGATCGCTTCGAGGCCATCCGCGCGCAGTGTGGCAATGCGTTCCCGCCACATCTGTTCGGTGCCGATACGCGCCGCGGAATTCGATATCACCATCGCGCGAACCAGCTCCGGGTACCTGGCGGCCAAACCCTGCACAATGACCCCGCCAATCGAAAGGCCGACGAACAGGCAGTCCCTGAAATCCAGGGCCCGCATCAGTTGTGCGGTGTCCTCGATCAGCGCGTCCATGGTGTAATCGCCTTCTGGGCAGCTTGACAATCCGTGGCCGCGTTTATCGAAGCGCAGGATCCGCATCCCGTCCGGCAACAGCGGAATAATCTTGTCCCAGAGACGAAAATCCGTACCCAGGGAATTACCAAACACGATCGGTGAGCCGTTCGGGTCACCCTCGATCCGGTAGTGCAGGGTCACGTCTTCGAGCGCAATCATATCCATACCGTTCTCCATCAGTAAGGCAGTCCGATGTAATTCTCGGCCAGTGACGTCTGTGCCGCAACCGATGATTCGAGATATTCGAGTTCGGCCTGCTGCATGCGCAGTTCGAAGGGAGATTGATCAGGAAAACGGTGCAGCAACCCGGTCATGCTCCAGCTGAAGCGTTCCGCCTTCCAGACGCGCGCCAGCGCAATAGCGGAATAGTGCTCGATGCCGTAATCATCCTTGTCCTGATAGTGCTGTTGCAGCGCCTGCCACAGGTAGTAAACATCCGACACCGCGAGGTTCAGGCCCTTGGCGCCGGTGGGCGGCACGATATGGGCCGCGTCGCCGCATAAAAACAGCCGGCCCCAACGCATCGGTTCGGCGACGAAAGACCTTAACGGGGCGATAGATTTCTCGATCGATGCATCACAGACAATTGTCTCGGCTGCATCATGGGGAATACGACGTTTCAACTCGTCCCAGAACCCATCGTCCGACCATTGCTCGACGGTATTATCGAGCGGCACCTGCAGGTAGTAACGGCTTAATTGGGGATTACGCATCGAGCAGAGCGCGAAACCACGCTCGTGGCTGGCATAGATAAGTTCGTCACTGACAGGCGGGGTTGGCGACAGCAGACCCAGCCAGCCGAAAGGGTAAACCCGCTCGAATTCACGACGGACCGTGGTGGGAATGGTGTTGCGACTGATCCCGTGATAGCCATCACAACCGGCGACGAAATCGCAGTCGATACGCACTTCGCGACCATTCCTGACGAAGCTGACAGACGGAGAATCCGAATCAACTCCGTCAATCCGCAGTTCGTCGACCTCGTGCAGTATCTGGCCATCCATCGCGTCACGCGCCTGATAAAGATCGCGTGTCAGTTCGGTCTGTCCATAAACCATCACCGTACCGCCGGTATGCCGTTTGAAATCGATGCGGAAACCGCGATTCGAAGTCGCAAGGTATATCCCCTCGTGGATCAGTCCTTCGCGGTCCATGCGTGTGCACACGCCGGCCTCACGCATCAGGTCGACCGTACCCGATTCCAGCACACCCGCACGTATTCTACCCAGCACATAGTCGCGGCTGCGACTCTCCAGAATAATGGTCTCGATACCGGCACGTTCCAGTAACTGGCTCAGTAGCAGACCCGACGGCCCGCCGCCGACGACGACGACCTGGGTCCTGTTAGATGATTTGGTTACCTGCATCGAGTCAATTCAGTATGTCGGCGATTTCTATTAAGCGCAGAATACAGCACACCAGCTGCTTCCAGTGCCCCCTGCGCTTCAGAATCTAACTAGAGGTTGGTCCGCCCCGATCCAGTATGCTCGCTGTTCGGGTCGATACAACCGGAACCTGCTCACATGATTCTAGTCAAGCCGGGTTTAATACCGATATGTTAAAGTTTGCGAATGTTCAAAGATTCCGCAGGCATATGAATGCAAGCAATATCCATTATCAAGAGCGAGCATAAAAATCTCCAGGCGGTACTTTACAGCCTGGAAAAGCTGATTGAAGAAATAGACGACGGTAAGCAACCGGATTTCAGCATATTCCACGGATTGTTTACCTATCTCGATCGTTTTCTCGATCGCTTTCATCATCCCAAGGAAAACCACTACCTGTTCCCGAAACTCCTGGCACGGGCGCCCGAAACCGAAGGCCTGGTTCGCGAGCTCGGACAGCAGCATGCCGAAGGCGAAATACTCTTCGTCGAAATGCTCAAAGCACTCTCGGCCTACGAATTTTCGGGTCCGGCCGAGTTCCCTCATTTTCGGGATACCGTGCTCAGGTATACCGGGTTTGAACGCGATCATGCGATCAAGGAAGAGAAGGAAGTATTACCGAAAGCCAGGGAGGTACTCGAGGATTCGGACTGGGCAGAAATCGATGCCGCGTTTGCCGATAACGAGGATCCGATGTTCGGCGAAAAATGTCGCGATGAATTTTCGGGTTTGCTTAACCAGCTGGTTAACCGGCTACCCGCGCCATTCGGCCTCGGTGAAAACTGGAAGTAACACCGACACCTGCCGATAAGGGCAAGGTCAGACCGAAAGCCTCGATATCGCGAAGTAATGCGTGACTGATTTGCTTTTTGAAACGGTTCGGTTGACTGCCATATTGATCAGTATTATGATCATAATACTGATCAATTATTTCTGATATTACAGAGACTACATCCCCCGTGAAGGACTTACCCGTCATTATCGCCGGTAGTGGTATCGGTGGCCTGGCCACGGCTCTGGGCCTGGCGCGCAAAGGCCTTGCCTCGATCGTACTCGAGCGCGCTGAAGCGTTTGGTGAGATCGGTGCGGGTATTCAGATCGGTCCCAATGCCTTTCATTGTTTTGACTATCTCGGCGTTGGTGACGAGGCACGCGCCATGGCAGTCTACATCGACAGTCTGCGCCTGATGGATGCGCTAAACGGTGAGCCGATCGCCACGATTCCTCTTGAAGCTGCATTTCGCAAACGATTTCGCAATCCGTATGCCGTGGTGCATCGGGCCGATCTGCACGGCGTATTACTCGATGCCTGCCGCAGCAACGAGTTGGTAGAGCTGCGTAGCAGTCATACAGTCACGGAGTATCGACAGGATGTTGATTCGGTACAGGTTCATTGCGATGACAGGCAACCGCTGCAGGGTTGCGCGCTAATCGGCGCCGACGGCCTGCGCTCCAGTGTGCGCCGGCAGCTGGTCGGCGACGGCGACCCGCGTGTTTCCGGGCATACCACTTACCGCTCGGTCATTCCGACCGGGCAAATGCCCGAAGACCTGCGCTGGAACGCAGCAACCCTGTGGGCCGGGCCGAAATGCCATATCGTGCATTACCCGCTCAAGGGCTGGAAGCTGTTTAACCTGGTGGTGACTTACCACAATGACGCAACCGAAGCAGTCGCGGGTAAGCCGGTGAGTAAAGGAGAAGTTTATCGGGGCTTCGAACACATTGCGCCACGTGCACGGCAGATCATCGAGTTTGGCGACAACTGGAAACTCTGGGTATTGTGCGACCGAGACCCGATCCTGAACTGGGTCGACGGCCGTGTCGCCCTGCTCGGCGACGCAGCGCACCCGATGCTGCAATATTTTGCGCAGGGCGCGTGCATGGCGATGGAAGACGCGGTCTGCCTGAGCCATATGTTCGGCCAGTACGAGAACGATATCGAATCCGCGCTCGAACACTACATGCGCCAGCGACGGGTACGCACCGCGCGGGTGCAGCTCGACTCGCGCCTGATCGGTGAATACATTTATCATCCAGACGGCGCCGCCGCCGAGGTGCGCAATCATGTCATGTCCAGCCTGACGCCCGAACAATGGTACGACAAGCTCGAGTGGCTCTACGGGGGCACCGGACTCGATGCCTGATTATTAGGAGATAACCATGTCGCTCACAGAGAAGCCCGCAGAAACACCTGAACGCCTGGCGTTTTACGAGAAAATTGACCGCCTGGCCTATACCCCGTTGTGGGCGGTATTTGCCGATATCATCACCCCGCAACCACGCAGCCATTGCCAGCCGAATCTGTGGAAATTCAACCAGGCACGCGAGTGGCTGCTGGAGGCCGGTGATCTGATCACCGCGAAGGAAGCCGAACGTCGCGTGTTGATCCTGGAAAACCCGGGCATGCGAGGTCAATCCAGAATTACCACCTCGCTCTATGCCGGACTGCAACTGGTGCTGCCGGGTGAAGTCGCCCCTGCGCATCGTCACAGCCAGTCGGCGCTGCGCTTCGTTATCGACGGCTCGGGCGCACACACCAGCGTCAATGGCGAGCGCACCAAAATGGAGTTCGGTGATTTCGTGATCACCCCGCCCTGGGCCTGGCACGACCACGGCAATCACAGCGAAGAGCCGATGATCTGGATGGATGGGCTTGATATCCCGATGGTTTCATTTTTCGACGCATCTTTCGCCGAGGCAATGGCGACCGACGAACAACCGGTTTCTCGCCACAGCGAAGACAGCCATGCACGCTATGGCGCCAACATGCTACCGTGGATTATCACCAGCACGAACTCACCTCACCGTTGTTCAATTATCCGTACCAGCGCTCGCGCGAGGCGCTCGAAGTCATGCGACGCGAGCAGGATTGGAATCCCTGCCACGGTTTGAAGATGCGTTACATCAATCCGGCCGATGGCCAGTTTGCGATGCCGACCATCTCGGCATTCCTGCAACTGCTGCCGCCGGACTTCCACAGCCTTGCCTACCGTAGCACCGACGCCACGGTGTTCGTCGCCACCGAGGGCAGCGGTCGCAGCACCATCAATGGCGAGACCTTCGCCTGGGGGCCCAGAGATATCTTCGTGGCACCCAGCTGGGCCCGGGTAACCCATGAGACTGAAACCGAAGCCGTTTTGTTCAGTTACTCCGACCGCACGGCACAATTAAAACTGGGCTTATGGCGCGAACAGCGCGGCAAGGCATGACCTTTTCACAGGAGCAAGTGGATGACTGATGATGTAATCGATTCGCCAGCAGCAGCGCCCGACGAGGTCCCGGCATGACCCGCCAGGTCGAACATATGGTGGGGCACCTGCTGCGCCGTTGTCATCAAATCGCCGTCGCGATATTCCATGATGAATGCGAACGCTTCGACCTGACGCCGATGCAATTCGCGGTACTGGATGCATTGCTGGACAACGGCTCGCAAGACCAGGTCACGCTAGGCGGTGCCGTGGCACTGGACCGCACCACGATTTCACTGGTGATTCGCAAGCTGGAGCAGCACAAGCTGGTGCGGCGCGAAAAATCGGCACAGGATCAACGCGCCAAGATCGTCAGCATCACCGCGGCGGGTAAATACCTGGTCGCCGAGGCTCTGCCAGCGGTCGAGTCGGCGCAGCAACGCATCATTGCGCCGCTGGACGATGTAGAGACCGCGCAGTTGCTGCGACTGCTGGAAAAACTGGCGCAAGGCAACAACGCGCTAAGCCGCGCGCCGGAAAAGCTGCGGCAACGCAACGCGTAATAGAAACTAGATTGAAAACATCGCTTCGAGGTCATGCTGCGAGAAGGCCTTGAACGCAAGCATGGTGTCGGTTTTCTTGATTCCCTTGATCGACCCCATGCGATTGGTAACCAGTTCGGCAACGTCATCGTTGGTTTTGGTGCGCACAATCGCGACCAGGTCATAGATTCCGGTAACCGAGTAGACTTCCGAAATTTCCGGGATGCTCGCAAGTTCTTCTGCGATCCCGGTTACTTTATTGCTCTTGACGTTTAACAGGATGATGAAGGTGACCATAAGTTACTGCTCCTCGAACTGGTTTAAACAATCTTGCCATCAATGGGCTGCATTCTACACCGAAGCCTGCCTTCGCGGCGATTGATCAAACCGAGACATCAACGGTTTTATCGACCGATAACATCGCCCTGACCTCGTCCGGCATTCTTTGCGCGACGAGCTTTTCCGGATCCTCGGGTTCCGCAGAGCCCCACACCCTGACCTCGTTACCGGTCGCCACGGGTTCCTCGATTCCACCCTGGCGGAATTGATGTGCTACGACGAACGACGTATTACCAAATTTCTCCACGCTCGAGGTAAGCTCGGTCACGTCGCCGAAGTAAAGCGGTCGTCTGAACGCCATGTTGCTCGCCACCAGCGGACAACCACGAAACAGGTTGTCCCGGTGCGTGTTGCCGATCAAATCAAAGCCGGCAGTCTGCAGCAAGGCATGGGTGCCGGAATCCATCCAGATGTAGTAGTGCGGGTAGAAAATGATTCCGGCAGGGTCACAATGCGCCCATTCGACACGGATTCGCTGCGTTACGGTCAACATTGCTGGGCCTCACTTGTCTGCTTCGATGACGTACAGGGTTGTCGGTTGGGTCGATCGAAACATATATTTATGGGTTAAACTGGACTGGATTTTATTGCAGCAGTATATCGGAATCCTGCTCACTTGCGTCAAGCAAGGAATTAGCTTTAGATGGCTGGTGGCGATAAACAGTCTGTCTCATAACAGGTTTTCAGGAGTTCAGGGCTTATGTTTCCTGCAGATTTCAAACAGCAAATAATTGCGCTCAATGGCGTCGAACTCAATGTGATCACCGGTGGCAACGGTACGCCATTGATTCTGCTGCACGGTTTTCCGCAAACCAGCGTCATCTGGCATCGGGTCGCTCCCGAACTGGCGCGGCATTTTTCGCTGGTGATGCCGGATCTGCGCGGTTATGGCGGCAGCTCGGCGCCGCCGGGTGATCCCGAACACAGGCAGTATTCGAAGCGCGAAATGGCAAAGGACATCATCGCCCTCGCAGATCAGCTCGGGATCGGTCGCTTTGCGCTGGCCGGGCATGATCGTGGCGGACGTGTCGGTTACCGCCTGGTGCTCGACCATCCGGGTCGGGTTACGAAGTTCTGCGCAATCGACATCATCCCGACACTCGATGTCTGGCAAGACATGGACACGGCAGCCGCCGTGTCGACGTTTCACTGGTCTTTTCTCGCCGCAACAACGCCGCTACCGGAAGACATAATCGGGCAGAATCCGGACCTGTTCTACCATTCCCTGCTGCAACGCTGGGCCTCGGATATTGCCAAACTGGACCCCGGTGCTGTGGAGGCTTATCTCGAGCAATACCGCGATCCGAGCAAGATTCACGCACAATGCGAGGACTACCGCGCTGGCGCCACGCTCGACCGGCAGTACGACCAGGCCAACCGCGACGCCGGTGATCAACTGGACTGCCCGGTATTGGTTCTATGGAGCACCGGTTATCTCGGCGACAAGGCCCGTTCACCGCTGGATATCTGGCGCAAATGGGCCGCGGACGTTCGCGCGGTCGCGATCGCGTGCGGGCATTTTATCGTTGAGGAAGAACCGGTTCTAGCCGCTGATGCCATGGTGGATTTTTTCGCCTGAGCGGGATTGCTGCAGATTCCCCCAGGATATCCCTCTTTTCAGGGAGCCGGCTTTTACTCAGGCGGACGTAGTCGACTCCTTTTGGGCATCGGGCCTTGCTGGCTGATCTACCCCTGACGCGCCGCTGCCATTGCTCTTCGCCGGTATGTCATCCTTTTTATCCGCTTCGGCATTCAGCGCCAGCTTATCGATATTTATGACGGGTTCCTGTTTTTCATCCGCTTCTGTCGACGGCCCGGTTGCGTCCGAATTTTCCTGCTTTACGTCGACCTCTTCGTTGTCGGCAGCGGCATTACTTTCCTGCTCCGACTCGTGATCGGCAACGCCTGCTGATTCGCTCGGGGCTGCCTGCGCATCCGCCGCCACCTCGCTGACTATCGTTTCCTCTACCTTGTTATCATTATCGACAGAAATCAGCACTTTACCCTGATGCTGCTCGAGCACGTTGGCGAAATCCCTGCCCTCACCGAGTGACTGCGCACCTTCCGCGAGGTGCCGGTAAACCTTGACATAGTCCTGCGTCAACTCGTTTACCAGCTCGGCCGTTTTATCGAAGTGGCTGTTAACACTGGTCTTGTAGGTTTCCAGCTCCAGCCTGGACGCATCGAGTTCAGCCCTGAGGTCATCGGTCTGCTTTTTTCCCGGCGCCAGATTTCGATAGACGATAGCGCCGATAATCGCGCCACCGGCCAGTGCTCCGAATGCGCACAGCCAGATCAAATAAACAGGATCCATGGAAACCCCCGGGGTTTGTCAAGTTTCTAATTTGAACCCCGAATTGTAAAGTATCCGTTACTGCAATAACAGAAGCGCAACCCTCGGACCCGTCTGCCAGCGACAATTAGCTGGCCGCCCGCAGACGATTTACCGACAGGTGGGACTCTACGGTCGCTACGATTTCGTCGATAGCCGCATCTTGCAGGCCCTGCTGCCGCGCGATACTTTGCACCAGCAGATCGACCCGCTCGATAAATTCCACCCCGTTGTCGAGCGCACGAGCGGCCGACGATGGCTTGAGTAAACCTTGAGCAGCATTTGCATACTTCTCGAAGGGAACGAGATCGTCGCGTTCTGCGCCAAGCGAGATACAGAGCTCTGCAACCCGGGCGTAGATACGCTCGGATTCAGCGGGATCTGAATGCACTGCGTCGCGGATAGCGATCATCTGGTCGCGCCGGATACAGCGGTAGTTGCCGGTCAACAACATGCTCCATTTAGCCATTGGCACGAAAATCGAATCATGAACCCGCAATTTAACCGGCAACGCCAGCTCCTCGCCGTCTAGCGGCAGGCGGGCATCGATGATGTCCTGCTCCATTTGCCGCAGCAGCGCGGTGTGTTCATCCTGCTCGAACCGGGCTGCCTTGAAATTGGTGGGCAAAGTCACCTGCAATACATTTATCGGTTCACCCGGGGGACGGAACGCCTGCGGGTCGGGACTGCACAGGGTAACCAGGTCCTGATCCAAAACATCCCAAACGCTGGCGTCCGCATAACAATCGCGCAAGGCTTTACAATCGAGCCCTGGAATTCGTTTCAGGTAGGGTAATGGTGGCATGTTCATAATCGACATGCAGGGTATTTCAGCACCGGCAATGCGACCCAGCAAAGCGCGGATTTCCCGGTGGCGGTACTGTGGCTCCTGCATGGCCAGCGCGACCAGGTCGAAACGTTCGACATCGACCATTTTTGCTCCACCTGCAGTGAGCTTGCCCGGCAGGGTTTTCGAATCGATAACCACGGCTTCTTCGCGGCCTCTCACCGGCATGCGGATCTCAACACCGTTGGCGTTTATTACTTCGGCTTCCTGTGGCAGGCAAATCAGATGTACGTTGTGCCCGGCGAGCGCCAGCTTGCTACCCAGCAGCGATCCGTAAGAAGCGCCAAGGATCAGAATTTCAAATTTTTTTCGCATAGTTTCACCGCTGATTAAGGGTTGGCGACTGCCTGTCACGCACTGCCTTGCAGCAACCACAGTCGAAAACTATACGCACGCCGGTTGTTATCGGTTCATATCGTGTCGATTAAACCCCTGGCGGCATGACATCAGCGCCCGACGATCACGGCAGACTGCCGGGCCGCTACTGACGCCAGTTTTTCGAACGCTCCACCGCCTTGCCGAAGCGCTTGAGATAATCCCCCGACCCGGTCTCCGGCAGATAGTGCTTCGCTGCACCAACTGCATCCGCCAGGTTTATCTTGCCGGCCCCGGCCAGATGGGCGGTACCGATTGCGGTTAATTCGGCCATCGGTTTTACGGATACCTGGCGTCGCAGAATATTGGCCAGGAACTGGCAAAAATAAGGGTTAACCGACACGCCCCCGTCGATTGATATACGGTCACCGATCGCGACAAACTCACTCATTGCCTGAATCACCTCGGCCGCGCGTAACGCAACGCCTTCGAGCACGGACTGGATCAGGTCCCGACTGTCGGTCTCGAGCGACAACCCGAGCCAGATCCCGGCGGCGGTTCGATCCCAGTGCGGGCAGGCCAGCCCGGAAAGCGCCGGCACAAAAACCAGGTCCCGTTCAATCGCGGGAGCGCGCTCGAAATGATTAATCTCGGCATAATCGCTGAACAGTCCCAGCTTGCGTCCCCACTCGACTGCTGAACCGGCACAGTAAACGCCGCCGTCGAGCGCGTACACCGGTTCGTCCGCCTCAAATTGCCAGGCAACGGTAGGCAACAAGCCCTGCTCCGGCGAACGCAACGGCTGGTTTCCGGTTAGCGCCAGCGCGAAGGCGCCGGTGCCAAAAGTGATCTTGGCATCTCCGTCCGCACGGCAGCCATGCCCATAGAGCGAAGCCTGCTGATCGACCACGCTAGCGGTTACCGGAATGCGCCGGCCTTGGGCAACGATGCAGCCGAAATCACCGGTTGTCGGCACGATTTCCGGCAGTGTTTCAGACGGAACCCCGAATAATTCACACAGCTCCGGGTCCCACTGCCCGGTGTGCAGGTTCAGTAACGAGGTCCTGGAGGCGGTGGTGATATCGGTGACGAAGCGACCGGCCAGTCGATCGAGAAAAAAGGCATCGGTGGTGCCCATGCGCAGCTTTCCCTGGTCAAGCGCAGCTTTTGCCTCGGCACAGTTTTGCAGGATCCAGGCAAGCTTACTGGCGGAAAAATATGAGTCCAGCGGTAAGCCGGAAATTTCCAGCACCCTGGCCTCGTGACCTTCCTGCTTGAGCTTTTCAATCACCCCGTGAGTACGGTTGTCCTGCCAGACAATTACCGGGCATAACGCCTGCCCGGTATCGGCGTGCCAGGCGAGGCAACTTTCACCCTGGTTATCGATACCCAGCGCGGCAACGTCCGGACTCGCCGCAATGCATGACTCGATGCTCGCGATCAGTTCTTCGGGGTCGTGCTCCACCCAGCCAGCCTGCGGATAAAATTGCTGATGCTTGATAACACGGGTGATTTCGAATTCACCGCCGTCATCAACACGCAATGCCCGTGTGCTGGTAGTTCCCTGGTCTATGGCTAGAACTGACATTGCTAATCCTCTAGTCGGGCTCAAATTCAAGCGCCAGTGACCTGCAGGCAGACAACTGGTCGCGCGTCGGCAAGGGGAATAATACCCGTCGTTCCCGTAGCGTACGAATCCTGCGACTTGCAATGATACCTTTTTCACCTCGCCATGAAATTCGCCCACGGTGGTTTTCGGCAAAGCGGAGCTGCAATCCGGGATGATTTTCCTTCTCTGGAGCATCCGGCAACAGGATATGCTGCGGCGTAAAATACCTGATGACCGGGCTCGTGCTTGCAATTTCAAGCACTCGCCCCGTGCCTGGCAGCACAGCGTTCAAATCCGCCAACACCGATCGGGCCGTGCGTATCCCTTCGGCCCAGCACCAGCCAGCAGTATCAACCGGGTGCAGCAAATTACCGCAGGCGAAGTAGGCAGGATCCGAGCAACGGCCGAATTGATCGACAACCGACCCACCACTGCGCGAATCGAACTCCAGGTGGCTAGTCCTGACCAGGCTCGCCTCGGCAACGAAGTTACCGCTGAAGATCACGCCGTCGCATTCGATGTTCTCTAACCTGCCAGTGGCGTCGCGAACGACTACTGATTCCACCCGCTCACTACCACGAATCTGATCGAGTTCGGTATTCAACAGCAGCGGAATGCCAAGCAATCGGGGTAATAATGCCGCGGCTTTAAGCGCGGTCACCCGCGAATAACTGTCGATCATGGCAACAGGTTTGATACCGGCGTGACGACAGGTTAGCAGCGCGGAAAACGAAACCAGTTCGCTACCGACGACCAGGGGACGCTGGCATGGTAATCGCTGCTTCAGATACACCATCGATTGCAGTGCCCCGGTGGTGACTATACCCAGTGGCCGCGTCCCCGATACCAATCGAGCCGAACGCGGTGTCTCCCGGTTACCGGTACATAACACGACCCTGTCGGCCTGCAGTTCCTGCATGCCGTCGCTGGTAGACAATAGCAGCTTGCCGGCAGGTCCAGTCTCGATAACCGTCGTATTCAGCCAGATTTTCGCACCCTGCTTTTGTGCTTCACTGGTCAGTCGACCTGCATAGGCGGGTCCGGACATGAGCCGATGAAACTCGCGCATGCCGTATGGCGAGTGGCCACAATGTCGCGGTATTCCCCCCGCTGCAGCTTCCCGCTCCAGCACCACCACATCGATGCGCGACCTGGCCAGTTCACCGGCAAGCGCGAGCCCGCTCGGACCGGCGCCGATGATTGCTACCTGGCAATGTTGCGTCGTCATTTGCGCGTCATGCTCATCGGTTGCTGAAAGCAGCCGTCGGTGAGATCGCTGAGTTCCGCCGAGCAGTAAAATCCCTGGCACCTGCCCATGGTGACCCGGGTCCTGCGTTTCAGGCCAGCCAGGCTGGCGGGCGGGATCGGCCCTGCCAGCGCCTGCATGATTTCGCGTCGTGTAACCAGTTCGCAATGACAGACGATGCCTCCATTGTCGGGCCGTTGCCAGTCCCGCTCACCCGGATCAGCGATCCCGCTTACCCGCGGCCAATGGCAGTCGCCGGATTCGCTGTGCTGGTTGCCTGGCGCTTCATACTGCCGGTAGACGAAGCGCGCAATGCCAAGCGCAGCACTCAGACCTGTCGAGCGGATGCCGCCGACACAACAATAGTTTCGATCACGGTACCATTTGATCTGGTAGTCCTTGTGCTCGGTGGCGGGCCGAAGCCCGGCATAGGTCGCTGTCACGGCATGCTGGCGTAACGCCGGCAGTATGCTGCTACCCCTGTCGACAAGCGCCTGCAGCTGCTCGCTATCGACGCTGGCTTCATCTCGACTGTGCTGTTCTTCAGCCGTCGGTCCAACCAGCAGGTTACCGAACATGGTCGGGCATACGACTATACCCTTGGTGATTTGCGTTGGCACAGGCAGCAGAATCGAACTCGTCAAACCGCGTGCCGATTTATCAAACACGACAAACTGCCCCTTGCGCGGACGAATTTCAAAGTTTGATTCACCCACCAGTTTCTGGTTGAGCCGGTCACCGTAGAGCCCGGCGCAATTGATTAGCTGCCTGCCTCTGACAGCGCCCTTCGAGGTCTTTAAAACCCATTCGCCATTATCAAAATGACCATCCAGCAGTTCACAGCCACGCGCCAGGCAGGCACCGTTTTCCAGCGCCTGCAGTAAATAGGCGTAGGGTGCGCTCCAGGGATCGATCACGGATTCTCCGGGCACCTCGACGGCAGCGACAACCGTCGGCGCGAGCTGTGGTTCTTTTGCTCGAACCTTGCTGGCATTGATGATTCGTGCCCGGGTAACGCCGTTGTCGTTCGCGGTGCGCAGAATTTCTTCGAGTCGATCGGCTTCCGCGTCATTCCACGCGAGTACCAGTGCACCACATTCGAGCAGCGGCAGGTTCAGGCGCGCATGAATCTCCAGGTATTCGTCGTAACCGTCAGCGATACACGCCAGTTCCTGTGAGCCAGGCGGCGGTGCATCGAAACCGGTATGCAAAATCGCGCTGTTCGCCTTACTCGCGCCATCGAGAATATCGACCGCCTTTTCAACGACCAGCACCTTTGCCCCTTCGAGCGTAAAGCGGCGCGCCATGGCACAACCGACCACGCCGGTGCCGACAACGATGACGTCGAATAGCGTGGCGGGCAAGCTGGCGCTGGATGAATAGTCTGACATTAATGCTCACACCGACAGCAGGAGTAAATTGATTAGACAGGAACCGGCAAAAACCAGTATATTTTTCGACGACCGTATAGTCAAACCAGACGGGTTTATAACGACTGTATAGTCATTTATTGATCATTTCGGGCAATTTTACCGATTATTTTGCCCAGTTAGTCATTGTTGAACGATTAATCGCCGTGCTAGTATCCCCGAATGCGTCCCCGCGACAGACAATCACGAATCACCGATATGGTGCTTTCGCAGGGTAAGGTTAGCGTCGACCAACTGGTGGAAACTTTCCGTATTTCGGCCGAAACCATCCGCCGTGATTTGACGTTTCTGGCTGCTAACGGCAAGATACAAAAAATTCATGGCGGCGCCATCGCATTGCGTAATTTCGGCGAAGGGCCGTTTGCGCAGAGAATGTTGCTGAACAGTCAGGCTAAACGACTGATTGCACAGCAGGTCAAGCGACTGGTGTCACCGGGTGACAGCTTGTTCATCGATACCGGGTCGACGACATTAGCAATTGCCGAGGAGCTGACAACGATTGACGACCTGACCGTCGTCACCAATTCGGCCGAGGTAGCCAGGGTGATAACATCCGCCAACACAACAGTGCAGATGTTTTTACTCGGTGGTATTTATAACGGGGATAACCGGCAGACCTGCGGGAGCATGGCAATAAAACAGATTGCGGGTTTCCATTGCAATATCGCCCTGCTGACCGCGGGTGCCATTGCCGCCGGGAGCGGAGTAATGGATTTCAGCCATGACGAGGCACAGATCGCGGGTGCCATGATCGAGCACAGCGACAGGGTTTTGTTAGCGGTCGATTCTTCGAAGTTTGATCGGGTCGCAGCCTTCGTCGTGGCGTCGTTTGACAGGATCGACACCCTGGTCAGCGAGCAGGCACCGGGCGGTGATTTGGCCCGTGCATTGGATAGTGCACAGGTTGAGGTTGTCAGCTGACGGCGAAGCAGAAATCGAGTAAGGGAAGTTAAAAACCAGATCGGCTTTATCTGGAAAAAACAACAACAACACAAAGAGGGGGAGCAAAGGCTGTGCCCAGGTTTATCGTCAACTACGTCAAGGTGATCGACTATCTGTCGACCAAAGTTGGACGCGTGGCCATGTATTTGATTTTCGTGATGATCGGTGTCCTGCTGCTGGACGCCGTCACCCGCAACATCATCAACATACCGCTTTCCTGGTGTATCGAAATGGCGCAGTTCACGATAACCGCCTACTACATCGTCGGTGGCCCCTACTCGATGCAACTCGACAGTCACGTACGCATGGACCTGCTATATTCACGCTTCTCGCCGCGCAACCAGGCCCGACTCGACTGTTTCACCGCCCTGTTCCTGGTGATCTACCTGGTTTGCCTGCTGGTCGGTGCAATATCGAGCACTATGTACGCGATCGAGTACGACCAACGCAAGTTCTCGATGTGGAATCCCTCGATGATTCCGATCAAGGTCATCATGGTATGCGGCATCATACTGATGATACTGCAGTCCATTTCTATCTTTTTCAAAGACCTGACCAAGGCACGGGGAAAAGAGCTGTCATGAGTTACGAAGCCATCGCCATCTTCATGTTTATTTCGATGATGCTGATGCTGCTGACCGGCCAGCGCGTGTTCGCGGCAATCGGCATCGTCGCTTCGCTCGCCGCGCTCTTGCTGTGGGGCGATAGCGCAATCGAAATGCCGTTCAACGCCGCTTTCAAGCTGTTCAACTGGTACCCGCTGCTAACCCTGCCGCTGTTCATCTACATGGGCTATATCCTCTCCGAATCGGGCATTGCCGACGACCTCTACGCGATGTTTCACGTCTGGATGGGCGGTCTCAAGGGCGGTCTCGCGGTCGGCACCATCCTGCTGATGGTGGTAATTTCTGCGATGAACGGCCTCAGCGTTGCCGGCATGGCGATCGGCGCGACCATCGCGCTGCCGGAGATGCTGAAACGGAACTACGACAAGATCATGATCACCGGGGTCGTACAGGCCGGCAGTTCGCTCGGCATCCTGGTGCCTCCGAGCGTGGTGCTGGTGCTGTACGGCATGATCGCGCGCCAGCCCGTGAGCCAGCTGTGGCTCGCCGGCGCGATCCCGGGCCTGATGATGGCAACGCTGTTCATTATTTACATCGTCGTGCGCTGTCATTTTCAACCTCACCTCGGGCCGACGGTGTCGAAAGCGGAACGCGACATGCCGATGACAGAAAAGCTCAAGCTGCTGCGCGCCGGCATCACCCCGTTCCTGATTTTCTTTTTCATGACCGGCCTGTTCGTCATGGGTGTTACCAGCCTGGTGGAAAGCTCGGCGGTTGGCGCCACGGCGGCCACGATCGCGGCCCTGGTACGCAGGTGCCTGAATCGCAAGGTCATGGAAGAAACCATTCGCAAGACGCTCGCTATTTCCTGCATGTTCATGTGGGTCATACTCGCGGCACTCGGCTTCGGAGCGGTGTTTGATGGTATCGGCGCGGCACGCGCGATCGAATCACTGTTCATCACCAACTGGAACCTGACACCCTGGGAAGTGCTCATCATGATGCAGCTTTCCTACCTGGTCATGGGCATGTTTCTCGACGACACCGCGATGCTGGTCATCGTCGCGCCGCTATACGTACCGTTGGTCAAAATTCTCGGTTTCGATCCAATCTGGTACGGCGTGCTGTACACGATCACCTGCCAGATCGCGTACATGACGCCACCGTTCGGCTACAACCTGTTCCTGATGCGCGCGATGGCGCCGCCCGAAATCACGTTGATGGATATCTATCGATCGATTATTCCTTTTGTCATGGTCATGACGCTCGCACTGGTCCTGGTCATGGTTTTTCCGCAGATTGCCATGTGGTTGCCTGAATATGTTCGTTCTCAATGACAACAGGGCGACCGTGGCCAGTCGGCGTGAAAATTTAACCGCAGTACAACCTTAGGAGCCTGAGAAAATGAAACAAGATAACAAACCATCCAAACCACAGGACGACAGCCGCCGAAGTTTCGTCAAGAAAGTCGGTGCCGGCACGGCGGGTATACTGGCGGCGGGGACCGCGCCCTATGCCTACTCGGCGAGCAACCCGATCAAGTGGCGATTGCAAACCTACTCCGGCGCACCGCTCGGCGCGCACGTCATCCTGCCGCAGATAGAAGCCTTCAACAAGGCGGCGCACGGTCGCATGGAGATCGAACTCTATTACGCCGACCAACTGGTGGCGACCGACGAATTGTTCCGCGCGATGCAAAACGGCACTATCGACGCGGTACAAAGCGACGATGCGACCATGGCCTCGCCAGTCGATATCAGCGTGTTCGGCGGCTACTTCCCGTTCTCCACGCGCTACAGCCTCGACATGCCGGTGCTGTTCAAGTATTACGGCCTGGACGAGATCTGGGCGGAAGCCTATGGCGAAGTCGACAACGTCGAGTGGATAAGCGCCGGCGCCTGGGATCCGTGCCACATCTTCACCAAGGATCCAATTCGCTCGATTGCCGACATGAAGGGCAAGCGCGTGTTCGGCGTGCCGACTGCCGGTAAATTCCTGTCGCGCTACGGCCTGATTCCGATCACCCTGCCCTGGGACGACATCGAAGTCGCGATCCAGACCGGCGAACTCGACGGCGTGGCCTGGTGTGGATTCACCGAGGCCTACGAGGTCGGCTGGGCGGATGTCTGTAACTATGCGTTGCTGAACAACGTAACCGGTGCCTGGTGTGGTTCCTACTTCGCCAATTCGAAGAGCTGGGCCAAGCTGACACCGGACCTGCAGGCTCTGTTCCGCATGTCCTGCAACGACTCGCACTACTACCGCCAGGTCTGGTACTGGGGCGGCGAGGCCGACTTGCGCGTCAACGGCAAGAAGATGGAGCTGACCACGATTCCCGCCAATGAATGGGACCAGGTTGTCGCTGATTCAGCCGAGTTCTGGGATGAACTGGCCTCGATCAGCCCGCGTACGGCCAAGGTGGTAGCGGCCTACAAGAAATACGCGGCGGTCATGGAAAAAGCGGGCGTACCTTACCGTTATTCCTGAAACTTCCACTATATCGAGGCAATCAAACGGTGGTGCCCCAGGCACCACCGTTTTTTTGTGCGAGCGAAAAATGCGTTGTTTCATTGAATACAGACGCAGTACAGAGCTGGCCGCTCATTCGATCAGTGCCACCGCGAGGTTGGCCAGTGGCGCCGCCAGCGCACCATATTCGAAGGCCTTGCGGCTGGACGCGTTGCCATCAACGGCGCGTTTGAGCACCCCCTGTAAAATTGCCGCGAAACGAAAAAAACCGAACACCAGGTAAAAGTTCCAGTCGGGTATGCCTGCCAGACCGCGACGCTCGCAGTACTGGGCGACATATTGCGCTTCGTTCGGGATGCCCAGCGATTCACGGTCGACGTCGCCGAAACCCGGAATCACGCCGTCCCTGGCCATCCGCCATTGCATGCATTGATAGGCAAGATCCGCGTAGGGATGACCCAGCGTCGATAATTCCCAGTCGAGCAGGGCCCTGGCCCTGCTGCCGTTCGTTTCAAAAATGATATTGTCGATGCGATAGTCACCGTGGATAAGGCTGATCTTGCCATCGTCCGCGGGCATGTTTTGCGGCAGCCACTCGATCAGTTTGTCCATTGCCGGAATCGGATCGATCTCGGTAGCGCGGTACTGCCCGCTCCAGCGACTGACCTGACGCTCGAAGTAGTTGCCCGGGCGGCCAAAATCCTCGAGTCCCACCGCGACTACATCAACATCGTGCAGTGCCGCGAGCACGCGATTCATTTCGCTATAGATAGCCCCGCGCTGGCCGGCACCGAGTTCGGGCAGCGTCGGATCCCAGTAAATACGCCCCGGCTCGAAACTCATGATGTAAAACAGACTACCGATAATGCTGCGGTCCGTGCAGAGGTGAATAGCCCTGGCGACCGGTACCTCGCTGCCCTGCAGTGCCTTGATGACACGGAACTCGCGGTCAACCGCGTGCGCGGATTTGAGTAATTCACCCGCAGGCTGCCTTCTGAGTACGTATTGCCCCGCTTCAGTATCAAGCAGGTAAGTCGGGTTCGACTGGCCATCACTGAATTTCTCGGCGCTTTTGAGCTCGCCTGTTTCATCAACATGGGTGCGCAGGTAACTGCCAAGCGTGTCGAGGTCGAGTGGTGCGTCCGCCATGAGTTTTCTACTGCTTGAAGCGTTCGATGATCTGTTTACCCAGCGCCATCTGATGCACCTGGTCGGGTCCGTCCGCCTGGCGGCACCAGCGCGCATAGTTGAAGGCTTCTGCAAGGAAATAATCCCGGCTCAGCCCTCCCGCACCGTGCATTTGCATACATCGATCAATGATGTTCTGCACCATTAGCGGGACACTGGTCTTGCAGGCGGCAATCAGATCACGCGCCTGCCGCGCGCCGACCTGGTCCATGCGATGGCAGGTCTTCTGCACCAGCAAACGTCCCATCTCGATTTCGGCAAAGCATCTGGCAATGTCTTCACGCACCGACTGGTGTTGACTCAGCCTGCGGCCGAAAGTGCTGCGGTTTTCAACGCGCTGGCAGGCGAGTTCCAGCGCCCTCTGCGCGGCGCCAATCAGGCGCATACAATGATGCATACGTCCCGGCCCCAGCCTGCCCTGGGCAATTTCAAAGCCTCGCCCGGCGCCGAGCAGGACATTATGCGCAGGCACCCTGACCTGGTTGAAGCTGATCTCGGCATGGCCGATGGGCGCGTCGTCGTAACCCAGCGTGGTCAAGGCACGCAGGACCTCGACCCCGGGCGTGTCCTTTGACCCCAGTAGCTGGGTCTGTTGCAGGTGCCGATCCGGGTTTTCGGCATCGGACTTACCCATCACGATTATGATTTTGGTCTGCTCATTCATCGCTCCGGTGATGAACCACTTGCGACCATCCAGTACCCATTGGTCGCCATCGAGTTTCATGCTCAGTTCGATATTGGTCGCATCGCTCGACGCAACCTGCGGTTCGGTCATCGCGTATGACGAGCGAATCTCTCCGGCGAGTAATGGCTCCAACCACTGCTGCTGTTGCTCCGGGGTGGCGTACTTCATCAACACTTCCATGTTGCCCGTGTCCGGCGCATTGCAATTGAATACCTCGGCCGACCACAATACCCGACCCATCATTTCCGCCAACGGGAAATAATCGAGGTTGCTGAGCCCGCCATGATCACTGAACTCGGCGTGGGATTCCGGGATAAACAGGTTCCATAGGCCGGCCGCTTTTGCCTTTTGCTTCAGAGCTTCCATCAAGGGCAGCGGCGCAAACCGGTTCTCCGCATTTTGCAGCTGCTCGGCGTAGTTGCTTTCGTCAGGATAAATTTCCTGTTGCATGAATGTCTGCAGCTGTTGCTGAAACTTTATGGATTTCTCGGAATAGTCAAACATCCCAGGGCGAACTCGAAACGCATATCAGAGGCTGAATTATATGCGGTTTACTTAGTTGTTGACATGAATATCGGCCCGGGGAACTACCCGATCTCCGGCCTGAGCGGGGCGCCGGGACCCGACCAGCTTTTCCGTGGTAACGGAAAAATCGACTGTTTATACTGTATCCGCGCGGGCCTGTAGTGCCCCGCCACACTTATCAGATCATAAAAGGAGAGAATTATGTCCTTGCGACGACTGCAAGACAGGGTTTGCTGCGTAACCGGGGCGGCGTCGGGTATTGGACGCGCCATCTCCATTCAGTTTGCGCGCGAGGGCGCCCGGGTGGTTCTCCTCGATCCTCGAACCGATCCCATCGAAGGTGGAGAAACAACGCTGGACTTGATTCACCAGGCTGGCGGCAAGGCAATAGCTCACCCGGTAGACGTGTCGATCTGGGATGAACTCGACCAGGCGGTCAGCGAGACTATCGAAGAGTTTGGCGCATTGCATGTGATGGTGAATAACGCCGCCATCTATACCGGCACCAATTTACTCGAAACCACGCAGCAAGACTGGGACCGGGTAATGGCGGTCAACCTGCGCGGTGTTTTCAATGGCTGCAAACGCGCGGTGCAGCAAATGCTGACCCAGCAACCACTCGCAGAAGCCCGCGGACGAATCGTTAATATATCCTCCCAGCACGGCATGATCGCCTGCCCCGGGGATATCGCCTACGGGGTCAGCAAGGCCGGCTCGGTGTATATCACCCGACAGATCGCGGCAGACTATGCCGCCCAGGGCATTGTCTGTAACGCCGTTGCCCCGGGTAAAATCCTGACCGGGCGAACCGATGCGATCGGCGAGGAGGCGATGAATTATTCGCGCTCGCGTACACCGATGGCGGGACTACCGCTGGGTCGACTAGGCAAACCGATGGATGTTGCAAACGCCGCGCTGTTCCTGGCCAGTGACGAGTGCAGCTATGTCAATGGCGCCAACCTGATGGTAGACGGTGGCTGGAGCGCGGCCTGAAATCACCTTGATTGCGGAATAAAAGAATTTTGTTCGAGGAAATATGTGGCGGACTTGGATATAATCTCAGCCGCTGTGACCATAACCCCGGGCAGCGGAACCGAACCGTTTTTGGAAAGTATTCTTGACACTGAATCAAATTAAATCGACCCTGTACGCGCTTATCTTAACCAATAAGTACGGCCTCAAATTGAGAAAAGTGAACACTCCCGTAGAAGTCACCCGGCTTCGACTCGAGTACTCCGAGGTTCTGTTGTCGAAGTTAAATATTGACGTCGAGGTTATTGGCCGGGAAAAAATTGAGCAGAGTGGCCAGTACCTGATCGTCTCCAATCACCGCAGCGTTATCGACCCGCTGGTGGTTGAAATCGCACTCAAGGATAAAGACGTCCACGGCCTGTGGATCGCCAAAAAGGAACTCTTCAATTCTTTTTTCTTCGGCGCGTTTACGCGCAATTCCGGCAGCATATTACTGGACCGGGAATCCAGTCAGATGGGCTCGTTTTTCGGTGATATCAAGGCAGCGGTAGCCGAGGGCTACTCAATCAGCGTATTTCCCGAAGGCTCGCGCAACAAGCTGGATACGCCACTGGCTGAATTTAAGAAAGGTTCTCAAATCATCGCCGTAAAAAACAGGCTGCAGATGTTGCCGGTATTCATCAGGGACAATACCAATACTGTTCTAATGGAATCAATCAAGCACAACACCAAAGGGCTCAAGGTGACAATTGAAATCGGTGATTTGATCGATTACAAGGACCGCTCGAGAACTCTGGAAGAAGCTTACAAGCACCAGTTCAACCTCTGATTCAGCAGCACGCAGCTCATAAACCGGTAACAGCCGGGAGGGTTTAGCCAGCCCCTCCCCGACAATTATTGCGCTCTACCTAGAAGGCGATGTCGTCTTCGATCGCTGCGATCCCCGCGGCGGCACATAAATCATCCAGCTCACCACCGGGAGCGCCTGACACACCTATCGCACCGACCAGGGAACCACCGGCGTCGATCACCATACCGCCACCGATCATCAATGCATCGGTTACCTGGCGCACGCCTGCCTGGGGTTGTCCCGGGGCTGTTATCTCGAGCATGTCGGTGGTATTGGTGCGAAAACTGGTCGCCGTCCAGGCCTTGCGTCTTGCCGTCTCAGGGGTATGCGCCCCGGCATAACGGTCTCGCAGCATAACCTGCAAAGTACCCATCCGGTCAACCACGGCCACGGCAACCTGATAGCCCTCGGCCCTGCACTTCTCCAGCGCCGCCGACGCCGCCTGCAGAGCCGTCTCCGGCGTCAGTACCTGGATACTGAACAGTGCATGTTCGTCAGCGCGCACCGGACCCAGCACCAGCACCATACTCAAGCAGCTCATAATCAACCATTTCATCGTTTTTTCCTCCTCTCGGGTAGCGGGGTAAAACAGTATACACCTTGTCATCGCGCAACATAATCAGGTAACCCTGTTTGCTTGACCTGTATCAAAATCCAGCTGCCTTCAGCCATTGCCGGACACAGCGATAGCAAGCGTCAGGTTAAATCCGATACCGACCTGCAGGGTGGTTACAACGAGAACTGCAAGGAGTGCGCGTTGGCCCGCTCAGGCATAGGCTCGCTGCATATACTCGGCCAGGGTCCGCGCAATTTGATTATCCAAATTATCGGCACCGTATAATACGATCGAATACTCGGGCAGGTCAGGCAGTTGCCCGCCATGGTCTATAACCTCCCGACTTTCACTTTTATCGCTCTCCAGTCCGGCGTATACGCATAGATCAGCCGAAGTCATTGCTTCGCTGGCGACCGCATCCAGCGAGGCGACGATATCGACCCATTTAAGGCCCGCTTCATCCAGGGTCCTGGTGACACCGCTGCGAAACGCACAATGCTTGGCGAAGCCCAGTGGCAGGGGTCGCTTTTTCCAGGCGCTGCCGTCTCTCGCACCGACCCATACCAGCGACTGCGTACTAATCACCTTGCCACCCTGCCCTGGCGTTTTTTCAGTGGTCAGAACTACGTCATGCAAACCCTGCTCAAATTCGCTGCGCAGGGTAACGGTCTGCGACGACGAAAACCTGATCTGTACGCGCGGATAATCGCGGTTGAATTCTTTCAGGATACCGGGGATATGAGGGTAAATCACATCACCAGGCGCACCCAGCCGGATCTGGCCCTCGTAATCAGCTGAAGTCAGGCGCCCCATGGCTTCGTCATTCAGGGCCAGCATTTGATTGGCGAAGTTCAATAGTTGCTCGCCCTCCGTGGTTGCAGACATGCCCTGTGCGGAGCGTTCAAACACACTCAGGCCAAGACTGTTTTCGAGGCGCTTGATCTGCATACTGATAGCGGACTGGGTCATGAACAGGCGACTCGCGGCGCGCGTCATGCTGCCGGTTTCGGCGATCGTGACGAAGCTGCGCAAGGTACCGAGGTCGAGGTTACGAAGGCGAATTTTAGTCATCATTAATTGTGAAGTAGATTATCAATAATATTCGTTTTACTTATACCTCTATATTCACCTATAGTCAATATTCGTTAAGTAAGTGCATTATTCATTCACAATTATTGATAGGAGCTATTATGACTACTTATTCTGAAAATTGCTCCCGGAGCCTCGCTGGAGAATCCGTTGGAGTCCTCGACACCCTGCTTGAGAAATTCTGTATCTGGATGAACAATCAACTGCTTAAAGTCAGAATCCAGCACGAGCGCCGCCAGTTGTTGTCGATGTCCGAGGCCATGCTCAAAGACCTCGGTATCAGTCGCGCCACTGCAGAGCAGGAAGCGCAGCGTAACGATGTGCCAGTAAACCGGTTAGCTGGCCGGTAACAGGAAAAGCATTGATTGCCTCATGAATCCACCGGTTCCCAGGGAACCGGTGGATGATCATATTTCATTTCATTCGCCGCAATAGCGCATTTCAATACTGCCAGCCCGGTTTGGGATAAAAGACCTGTTAGCCAGCGGCCAGAAAGATTTCCCACTGCCTTGCATCTGTGGTCAAATATCCATCCCGGGTATCTGACACAACCTCAGTGCCCGTTAAGCAGACAAAAAAGACAACTATCCTGAGGAGGAGCAGAATGAAACTCATTCGAAACGTCGCCGTTGCGGCAATGGCGACCTTGCTGAGCATTGGCAACATCAATGCCGCTGAAATTGATTCGATTCATTTTTTAATTCCCGGCGGCGCTGGTGGTGGCTGGGATGGCACGGCTCGCGGCACCGGTGAGGCTTTGACCAAGTCAGGTATTGTCGGCAAGGCTTCGTACGAAAACATGTCCGGCGGTGGCGGCGGCAAAGCGATCGGTTTTTTGATCGAGAATGCCAACTCGAATCAGAACACGCTGATGGTCAACTCCACGCCGATCGTGATTCGCTCACTGGTTGGACGTTTCCCGTACAACTTCAGAGACCTGACCCTGATCGCCGGAACGATAGGCGACTACGCCGCGTTTGTCGTCAACAAGGATAGCCCGTACGACTCTTTCAAGGATCTGGTCAAAGATTTCCGCAGCAACCCGAGGCAGGTCGCGATCGGTGGTGGATCGGTTCCCGGCGGAATGGACCACCTGGTTGCCGGACTGGCTATACTGGCGGCCAACCAGGATCCAACCAAGGTCAAGTACATTCCTTTTGACGCTGGCGGTAAGGCCATGGCGGCACTGTTGTCAGGTGAAATCAAGGCTCTATCAACAGGTTTCTCGGAAGCGGTCACCATGGCCAACGCCGGAGAAGTTAAAATCATAGGCGTCACCGCGGCAGAACGAGTCGATGCCTACAAGGATGCGCCGACGCTCAAGGAACAGGGCTACGATGCCGAATTTGTCAACTAGCGCGGTTTTTTCGCCGCTCCCGGCTTGCCCGAAGACAAGGCCGAGGCATACCGTAAAGCGCTCGCCGACATGTACAACACGCCGGAATGGGAAGCCGTACGGGCACGCAACGGCTGGGTTAATATCTTCAATCCGGGTGACGATTTCGCCAGCTTCCTCGAAAAACAGGAAAGAGAGATCAAGAACATGATGATCAAACTCGGTTTTCTGTAATCATTTGTCGACTGATCGGGGCGTCGCAGCGCCCCGATATTCCAGCTTTAAACTGAAGAGATTATCCCATGGCACTGGACAAGTGGATTACTATCGTTTTTCTGGTCATCTGCACCGTTTACGGCTACTCCGCCTACAACTATCCGTTATTGCCATTCGAGCGCAACATGGCATTCCTGCCTAACACGATGCCGATGGTCTTGAGTGTGCTGGGCGCGTTTTTTGCCCTGCTTATTCTGCTTGCGCCCAGCCCGAAAGCAGATGCCAGCGGTGACGCGCTGGGCAGTATCAATCTAAAAAAGTGGCGCGACTACAAGGTTGGACAGGCCCTCGCCCTGATTGCGCTGATGATTGTTTACGCGCTCGCATTGCGGCCCGTCGGCTTTATTGCCGCGACTACCCTGTTTCTGGTTGGCGCCGGCTGGACGCTCGGCGAACGCAAGCTGGTGACCATGATCGGTGTAGCGCTGGTTGGCGCGCTGTGCATCTGGTACCTGGTGCAGGAAGCCCTGGGAATTTTCCTGCGACCGCTGCCGTGGTTTCTGGGCTGAGGAGAATCTGACATGCTGGAAGGTGTACTACTTGGCCTGGAAACGGCTTTATCATTCAAAAACCTGCTCCTGGTCGTGGCGGGATGCCTGATCGGCACCCTGATCGGCATGCTGCCCGGTCTCGGTCCAATGTCGATCATCGCGATCATGATCCCGGTGGCAATTACGCTGGGTGATCCCTAGGCAGCGCTGATATTGCTGGCCGGTGTTTACTACGGCGCTATTTTCGGCGGTTCGACTTCGTCTATCCTGATCAATGCTCCGGGGGTAGCCGGTACCGTTGCGACCTCCTTCGATGGCTACCCGATGGCCCGCCAGGGCAAGGCCGGCAAGGCACTCACCATCGCCGCGGTTAGCTCGTTCAGCGGCGGCACCGTCGGCGCGATCCTGTTAATGGGGTTTGCGCCGATCCTGTCATCGGTCGCGCTGCTGTTTCATTCGGCTGAGTACTTCGCCATGATGGTCGTCGGTCTCTCGGCAATCGCCGCGTTCGCGGGTACCGGCAAGGTCACCAAGGCACTGATGATGACCATCATCGGCCTGATACTGGCTACCGTGGGTGAATCGGCGCTGTTCAACGCGCCACGCTTTACCATGGGCTTGACCGATCTGCAGTCCGGGTTCAGTTTCATCACCCTGGCGATGGCCCTGTTCGCACTGCCGGAAGCACTCTACCTGGTGCTCGATCCCAAACGGGCGGAATCGAGCGGCGATAATGAAGCCATCAAGGACTTGCGCATAACCCGCTCCGAAGCACGCACCATCGCTCCCGTAGTTGCGCGCCAGTCCGTGCAGGGCTTTCTCATCGGCGTGATGCCGGGAGCCGGCGCGACGCTGGCGTCGTTTCTCGGCTACGCGGTCGAACGTAATATCGCCAAAGGCGAGGAGCAGGAAGAATTCGGCAAGGGATCAATCAAGGGGCTGGCCGCGCCGGAAACCGCCAACAACGCAGCCTGTACCGGTTCATTCGTGCCCCTGTTAACGCTGGGCATACCCGGCTCCGGTACCACCGCGATTTTACTCGGCGCGCTGATCGCGCTGAACGTAAACCCGGGACCGCGCCTGATGGTCGATAACCCCTCGGTATTCTGGTCGGTAATCATTTCAATGTACATCGGCAACGCCGTGCTGCTGATTCTCAACCTGCCGCTGATTCCCTACATTGCCAGGTTACTGACGGTACCACGCAACTACCTGATTCCTTTCATTCTGTTCTTTACCATGGTCGGCGCCTACATCGGTCAGAACAATGCAACCGAGCTGCTGCTGGTCGGGCTGGGAGTTTGCGCAACCATACTGCGTTTTGCGGATTATCCCCTGCCACCGTTACTCATCGGTTTCATTCTCGGCGGTATGATGGAAAATAATTTTGCGCGCTCGGTCAACCTCACCGACGGGGTTGCCTTTATGTACGAACGTCCGATGACCTTAGGCCTGCTGATTTTCGGGTTGCTACTGATCTTCGTGCCTGCCTATCGCCGCCGTCGGGCCAAAGCGTTACAACAGGGCGTCGCACTCGGAGATTAGGATTTTTCCCGGCTCGGGATGCTATCTGCAACGATGGATTCTTTGACCCGTAAGTAAGCCTGGACGAAGGCATTATGAAGCCACTTTCTGATATACGCGTTCTCGATCTGACCAACGTACTGGCGGGCCCGTTCTGCTGCCATCAACTGGCGTTTATGGGCGCCGATGTTATTAAGATCGAATTGCCCGGTAAGGGTGACCTAGCCAGGCAACTGGGCGCTGATTCTGAACTGAACGACAAACTCATGGGGGTCTCCTTCCTCGCGCAGAACAGTAGCAAACGCTCGATTACGGTCAATCTCAAATCCACTACTGGCAAGACGATTTTCAAGCGCCTCGCGCGCAGCGCCGATGTCATCGTCGAAAACTTTCGACCGGGCGTTATGGAGCGCCTCGGCCTAGGTTTCGATGAGCTGAAAAAAGAGTGCCCCGAGCTGGTTTACTGCGCCATTTCCGGATTCGGGCAGGACGGCCCACTGCGTGACTTTCCTGCCTACGATCAAATCATCCAGGGCATGTCCGGCGTTATGAGCATCACCGGCGACAAGGATAGCGCGCCGCTTCGCGTCGGCTACCCGATGGCCGATACCATCGGTGGCATGACGGCCGCATTTGCGATTAGCTCGGCGCTTGCCGATCGAGGTAACCGCAAGGGCTGCCTCATCGATGTATCCATGCTGGAATCGGTTATTGCTACCATGGGGTGGGTAGTGTCCAACTTTCTGCTTGCAGGAAAGATGCCGCAGCCGATGGGCAATGATAACTTCACCGCGAGCCCTTCCGGAACGTTTAGCACCGCTGATGGCCTGATCAATATTGCGGCCAACAAACAGGAGCAGTTCGAAGCGCTTTGCCGGATTATCGATAATCCTGAACTTGTCGACGACCCACGATTTAGCACGCGACAGTCCAGACTTGACAACCGCCAGTCGCTGACCGAGTTTCTCGAAGCGGGCCTGGCAGCTAAAACTGCCACCGAGTGGCATCAAATCCTGAACGCCGCCGGCGTTCCCGCGGGCCCGGTGCTGAACCTTGATGAAGTGCTGTCACAGCCACAGATTAGCGAGCGCGGCCAGGTGGCCACGTTCAGCAATTCGCCCGGTATAGAACGCGACACCAGGATTACGCGACCGGGTATTCGTTTGAACGGGAAAGCGCTTGAGACGGATAGTCCGCCGCCACAACTGGGGGCTGATACGGAGCAGATACTGGTCGAACTCGGATATTCCCTGATGGAGATCGAGCAACTAAAAGCGGAGCAAGCGATATGACAGACACAACCCGGCAGACGAGCGACTGGTGGCGCACCGAAATCATCGATATGCAACCGGGCGTGATTCGCTATCGGGGCTACGCGATAGAAGAACTGATTGGCAACGTCAACTTCACCCAGATGATATGGCTCATGACTCGTGGCGAACTACCCGGCTCCGACCAGGCCGAGTTACTCGATACTGCATTAATGTCGGCCGTCGATCACGGACCCCATGCGCCGTCGATAGCAATCGCGAGAATGGCTGCGACTTGCGGGGTGGGAATTAACAACGCCATGGCGTCGGCGCTCAATGTTCTCGGCGACGTCCACGGCGGGGCCGGCGAGCAAGCGCTAGAGCTGTACCTCACCATTGCCGATCGCGTGGACGCCGGGGTAGCACTACAAAATTCCGTATCCGCTGAAGTAGACGCATTTTTTGCCGCCGACAACAGGTATCTTCCCGGTTTCGGGCATCGCTTTCACCCCATCGACCCACGGGCGCCACGCCTCCTCGAAATCGTCGACCAGGCAGCAAAAAAGGGTACGATATCGGGCCGATTTGCTGCCATCGGCAGACAGCTTGAAACTCAACTTGAAGCCCGCAAGGGAAAGCGAATTCCGATGAACATCGATGGCGCCACCGCCGTGATTTACGCAGAACTCGAAATTCCACCGCAACTCGCTCGTGGGCTTTTCTGCCTGTCACGTTCAGTCGGTATTCTGGCGCATGCCTGGGAGCAGACTCAACAGGGTGGCCGCAACAAGGGCCCGATTCCGCGGCAGCAAAACTGGACCTATCAAGGTGCCGCACCGCGTCCACTACCGAAAACAGATTAGAACTCGTGGCTGTCGCGCTTAACCGTTAACCCGCTCATGTTGACGTTGGCGTTTATTGGCGACCCCGGCACTAGGCACGATTTCGAGCCTGGGACTATCGAAATCGATCGCGCCCTTCTGCCCTGACAATTTGAAATCCGCATCGAGTGCCTGTCGCACCTGGTCGGGTCTCAGTTTCAGCTGCTCGGTCAAGGCAATAAACAGCAGCGCGAACAACCTGCGCAGCGAAATCTTCCAGCTACTACCCGCAATCTCGTAAAGCGTGTCGCTTAGCTCGAGGAAATCGTGGAAGGGTCGTTGCGCCAGCAGCAACGGCAGCGTGTTTTTGAAGCGGCCCGAGTTGCCAATCATATCCCAGAACCGGGAGAAACGATTAACGCGTTGCATGGTGGCAAAATCGATGTCACGCGTGCTGAGGACGTTGTACGGTGCCGCCGGATTGTAACGCAGCCGGAACTCATCGTTGTGCCGGTTGATCGGCGCGCCGCGTAGCCGCTTCAGAATGCCCAGCTGGATTTCCTGCGGCTTCAGCGCCACCAGTTGATCGAAGCTGTGGGCAAAGTTATCCAGTGTATCCCCGGGCAAACCGAAGATCAGGTCGGCGTGAATATGTGCCCCCGTGTTTTCGCGCAACCACTTCAGGTTAGCGCAGGTATTTTCGTTGTTCTGCCTACGGCTGATGGTTTGCTGAATCCCGGGATCGAAAGTTTGCACACCAATTTCAAACTGCAACGACCCCGGCGGAAACTGCATCAGAACCTGCTTTAGCTTTTCCGGCAGGTGATCGGGAACGACCTCGAAATGCAGGTACAGGTCATCTTCCATCCGCTCGAGGAAAAACTCCAGGATCGCGACGCTGGTACTGACTTTCAGGTTGAAAGTACGGTCAATGAATTTGAAGTTGCGTGCGCCACGCTGGTACAAATCGTCCATCGCATCGAGGAAGCGCCGCAGTTCAAACGGGCGCGCGGTTTTATCCAGAGAAGACAGACAGAATTCGCACTTGAACGGGCAACCGCGAGAAGCCTCAACATATATCAACCGGTTGCGGATGTCTTCACTACTGTACCAGGCATAGGGCAGTTCGAGCTCATCGAGGCTGGACGCTTTGCCGGCGATAACATTTGACACCATCGGCATTCCATCGAGCAGATCGCTGCACAATTGACGAAAGCTGGATTCGCCGGGCCCGGTAACGATGTAATCCACCTGTTCCGCGAGCGCCGGTAAATCATCGGCAAAACTGACTTCAGGGCCGCCAACCACAATCTTGACTTCGGGCGCCACCTGCTTCAACAATTCGATCACCCGGCTGGTCTCGTCAACGTTCCAGATATAAATACTGAAACCGATTATTTTCGGACTTTGCGCGAGCAGCTCTTCGACAATATCGACAGGCCGCTGCTGAATGGTGAATTCCCGGATCTGCGCCTGTGCCTGCAGCTCGCCGAGGTTGGCAAACAGGTAACGTAATGCGAATGCACAGTGCATATAGCGGGCATTCAGGGTAGTTAGAATAATATTGCTACTCATGCAGGATGATCTTCGTCTCGGTTTTCTTCAGGCTGGCGGGATAAGAACCAGTTTACCGGTAAACTTCTTGGTCAGAAACAACTCCTGTGCCGCGCCAATCTGTTTTAACGGAAAAGTCTGCGCGACCAGGGGTCTGATTTCACCGGCTTCGATATAACCGACGAGATTTTCGAACACGACGTCATCCTGGAAGGTGCAACCAACGAGGGTCAGGTCCTTTAGGTACAGGGTCCTGACGTCGAGTTCAATCAGCGGTCCCGCAATGGCGCCGGCGGTCGCATAGCGCCCTCCCCGCCTGAGCACATCGAGTAGCGACGGCCACGCATCCCCGGCGACGAGATCGATAACCACATCGACACTGTCACGACCCGTGGCTGCAACCAGGTCAGCATTCCTGTCGATCACTTCATCCACACCGATAACATATAAATCGTCAGCCTTGGTGACACTGGCCACGGCAATGACATAGGCACCGCGTCGTTTCGCGAGCTGGACCGCAGCCGAACCGACACCGCCTGAGGCCCCGGTCACCAGGACCCGTTCGGCGCCCACCGAGACGCGGTGCAGCATATTCTCGGCAGTCGAGTAAGCGCAGGGGATCGAGGCGAGTTCCGCATCCGACCAGTCGCACTCGACTTTACAGGTTTCCCGTGCCGGCGCCTTGGCATACTGCGCGAAAGCGCCGTCGCATTCCGAACCGAACGTCCAGCACTCGAATGGCCGGTAGTCGACATAGCTGCGCAACATGTTGCGCACGATTACCCGTTCCCCGATGCGTGAGCTATCGACCTCGTCACCAACCGCGACGATAAAACCACAACAATCCGCACCCTGTATACGCGGGAATTCCATCGGCACACCGGACCAGGAGGCATCGTCAGTATCGACTTCGTCGAAGCCTTCCGCACCACCACTACTGGTAGCGCCGCTGACTTTTTTCGAGTACCAGCCAATACGCGTGTTAATGTCGGTGTTATTGACCCCGGCCGCGGAGACGTGAATCAGTACCTCGTCAGCCGATATTTGCGGCAGCGGTACGTCTTCGCGGTATTGTAAAACCTCGATACCGCCGTGCCCGGTTAAATACACCGCGCTCATCAGTGATGGTAGTTCGTTACTCATATAGCTCCTGGTTTGCCACTAACCGGTACGCTCGATTTCGGGTCGGTCCTGTTTAGACGGGGCCGAGTATATCGCATGCTATTTGCGGTTCAACAATTGTCGCTTGCTGAACAAACCCCGGGGCGAGCAGCGGAGATATCCTGGAAAAATTGACCCTGCCTGGCCGCCGGAGTGAAGGGGATAGCTAGGCCAATAAAGCCTCACTTAATTCTGACTGAGAATCTGTAAGACCATCGATGACGTCAAAATGGTGTTCACCCCGGGCGCAATGAACCGAGGTTTTTATACCGAAACCGGTCCAGATGTTGGCAAGTAACTCTGACTGGCGCACAAACTCAGGACGTTCATCGGCGCCGACCCAGCAAATCAGCTCGACATTTTCGATGGGCTGATTAAGTGCGCTGCTTTCAGCGACCGCTTCGGCCTCGTTCATGCGGAAATCGTCATTCATTGCGGTCTTTAGCAGCGGGCGCATATCGTGCAGACCCGAAATCGAAACCACGCGTTCGATGCGTTGCCTCAGCTCCGCTGAAAGCGGGCTATCCCGACAAATCATGCGCGTCACAAGCTGACCCCCGGCAGAATGACCCGTTAACCGGATCGAACCACTAATCATCGATGCCGCCCTGCCAATTGCAGCACCTGTCTGCCGCGTAATTTCGCTGATAGATACCGTCGGCACCAGGTCATAAGAGGGTATCGCCACGGCCCACCCCCGATGAATCGCCGCAGTCGCCAGATGAGACCAGTAGGACTTGTCAAACGCACGCCAGTAGCCCCCGTGAACAAAGACTACAAGCCCGCGAGGATCGTTTTCCGGACGGAAAATATCGAGCCTCTGGCGTTCGCTTTCACCATACACGACATCAAGACCAGCCAACTGCAATTCTGTCATCTGTTGACGAAAACGGGCTGCCATCTGCGCCCATTTATCCGGGTAATCGGCGGCTGCCTCGATATAGGCCCCGTTGGCGTAGGCGTCGTCCCAGTCCTTGATCAATGCATCCTCCGATTGTCGTCTTCGATTAAGTTGCTTGCTAGACTAGCCATATCCGTCGTAATCCTCAAGCAAGCATCACCTTGACCGACTTCGCCAAAACCAGATCACTGTTCCAGTTACCGCAAGGCCTGGTCTATCTTGACGGTAACTCGCTCGGTGCCTTGCCCAAGGCCGCCGTTGCCAGGGTTAACTCAATGATGCGGGATGAATGGGGGAAAATGCTGATTTGCGGCTGGAACAGCGCGGGATGGATAAACCAGCCCGCGCTGGTCGGCGATCGCATCGGTAAACTCATCGGTGCACCGGGCGGCACGGTCGTGGTGGGCGATAAGCTGTCGATAAAGGTCTACCAGGCCCTGGCTTCCGCCCTTGAAATCAACGCCGGGCGCAAGGTTATACTATCCGATACCGGTAATTTTCCAAGCGACCTCTACATCACAGAGGGACTCATCAAATCTCTCGATAAAGGTCACCGGCTCAAACTATGCGAGCCGGAAACCGTCGCAGACTCCCTGACAGAAGATGTCGCCGTTTTACTACTCACCGAAGTCGATTACAAAACGGGTCGTCTTCATGACATGGTCAGCCTGACCCGTAAAGCGCATGAAAAAGGTATTCTGACCATCTGGGATCTGGCTCATTCCGCCGGAGCGTTGCCGGTCGACGTCAGCGCTGCCGATGCTGATTTCGCGGTTGGTTGCACTTACAAGTATCTGAATTCAGGGCCGGGGGGCCCGGCTTTTATGTATCTGGCACCCAGGTTGGCCAACCAGGCAAGACCGGCGCTTGCTGGCTGGCTTGGCCATGAACAGCCTTTCGCTTTCGATCCTGAGTACCGTCCAGCGGAGGGTGTCCAGCGGATGAGGATCGGCACGCCACCTATCATTCAACTGGCGGCGCTTGAGGCATCACTGGATATCTGGGATATGGTTGAGATGAAAGATGTACGCCGAAAGTCCGTTGAATTGTCCGATCTGTTTATCCGGCTGGTTGAAGCCGGCTGCCCCGAGCTGAAACTGGCAAGCCCTCGTGACAGCGGGCAACGCGGCAGCCAGGTTTCGTTTCAGTTCGAATATGGCTACGCGGCAATGCAGGCGCTGATCGAGCGTGGGCTGACGGGTGATTTTCGTGCACCTGACATCATGCGGTTCGGCTTTACACCGCTTTACATCGATGCCGGGGATGTGACCAAAGCGGCCTCGATTATTGAGGAGGTAATGGTTAATCGGCTTTGGGACAACGCTAAATATTTTGCTCAGTCGACCGTCACCTGACCGGCACAAAGGGTTTTCGGGTAATCAGGGGGACATTATCCCTGTCCCTGCAGCGGGAATTACCAACTGATACATCCTTTACCCCCCTGGGCCTGAAATCCCTCTGGCTGGCATTTCCCGCTCTGAAAGGAATTAAAAAACCCTTCTCGTTTCAGTTATTACCCCATATAGGTTAAAATGCCGCTTATGTGATTTGAAGCACGCTAATAACCATAACAAACACATATTTTGATCGTGTTTTACCTTTAAAGTACCTGATAGACCCTGGACCTGGATGTTTACCATGACCGATTACTCCACAAATACTGGAGTGGAAGGACGCAAAGTTACCGACAATAAAAACCGCAGGCGCAGCACAGATTTCGCCCAGCCATTGGATTACGTGACTAAAGAACTGGTGGATGAATTCATCGAAAACCAACAACAGATGAGACCCCCGCTGAAATCCTTCATTCAAAAACTGCTTCGGGAAGACTAGAGAAATCCCCGCATTTTATTTATACGGGTAAAGGGTAGCCCTGCTCTTTATCGGCCGCAGCTCGTGCCCTCGCAGTTGGCATTGACAATCCTGCACAGAAACTTAAAGGCCCAGCTAGCCATGGCGGCAACTAGTTGCGTTTGAATATACTGAAAAGTTGTGTTTTAAGCGACGGGGCATCCTGATGTCCGGTATCAAGATGGTCACGAACCAGTTCTTCACGGATTTTTTGCCGCTTGCGTTCGCCTCGGTCCTTGCCAACAAAGCCACTTACGGTCCGGGAGAAATCAGTCACAAGACTGTTATAGGTAACATCTCCGGTATCAAGACTACCTGTTCTGGACAGACCCGTTAATGTCGTGTCATCGCTCATCAGGGTAAACCGCTTACACTCATCTGGAATCTACATAGCCTAAAGCATCATGAAAACCAACGCTAATAGCTAAAAACAATCACCTTTAGATGCGATGAAGATGCGAGCACCCGGGATCCGGCGTACTGGTTGGTGCAACACTAGAGAGAAAAAAATGGTGGGGCGTGGGCGGCTCGAACGCCCGACCACCTGATTAAAAGTCAGATGCTCTACCAACTGAGCTAACGCCCCCTGAGAAGGATTGGAATAATACCTATCCCCTGTCCGATTTCAAGCGAATTCTAATCGCTTTTTCTAATGGCCCTCTTTACGGATGCGATCGAGACGCTTGGTCGCCAGACGTGCGGCGGTCGCCTGTGGATATCGAGTTCGCAAATCTTCCAGTATCGCCTTCGCCTTATCGAACTGCTTGAGCTCGTAATAGGTGTAACCCAGTTTGAGCATTGCATCCGGCATCTTGTTGCTGCTCGGGTAGTTATTGATGACCTTCTGGAAATCGACGATGCCCTGTTCGAAATTTCGGGTCACGTAATGTGCCTCGCCAAGCCAGTATTGCGCGTTGCCGGCATAACTGCTGTTTGGAAACTTGTCGAGAAACGACTTGAGTTCGGCCTTGGCTTTCTTGTAGCGACCCTCCTTCAGGGTATCGAAAGCGGCCTGGTATGCTGCTTTTTCTTCGCTCTGGGTCACTGAAGGGGTTACCGGTGGCGTTGCAGATTGACTGCTTGTCGTTGCCTGGCCTGTCGACGGCTCGACTGCCGGTGCCTGCTGGGCACCGGAGGTTGCGGTTCCAGCCGATGCCGAACCACTCACCTGGGGAACGCTGGTCAGGCCGCTAGAAGCCGTGGCACCACTCTCTATATCACGCAGACGACGATCAATATCGAGATACAGTTCCCGCTGACGCTTCTTGATTTCGTTGATATCGTTGCCCTGAATCTCAATTTCACCGCGCAGCAGGCCGATTTCTTCGGATATTTCATCAACTTGCTGAATCATGTCCAGCATCGCACGGTTATCGACCAGGCGGCCCATACGCGTCATCTCTTCGCTCAGCGATTTCAACTGTGCCTGCGCAGCTGACAGCTTGGCTTCCGATCGCTGTGAAAGCTCGGTCAGGCGGTCGACCCGCAGCGTTAATTGCTCGGGGGCCAAGGTGCTTTGTGCAAATGCCGGTGCGGTTGTAAAAGCGGACAGGATAATCCCGGCCAGAACGACTTTGCGTACGGGGTTGATGACCACGTTCATATTAGTTCACCGTATAGACTAATTCGACGCGCCGGTTGAGCGCCCAGGCTGCCTCGGTGTGCTCTGCCACTGCCGGCTGTTCCTCTCCGTAGCTCACGGTTTCAACCTGGTCTGTCGAAGCGCCCTGGAACAATAGCACGCGTCTTACAGATTGCGCCCGGCGGTCGCCCAGAGCAATATTGTATTCACGACTGCCGCGCTCATCGGCGTGCCCCTCGAGACGCACCGTGACCTCGCCGTTGGCGGAGATAAAGTTGCCGTGAGTTTCGAGGATTTCGATCGATTCACTGGTCAGCTTGGCGCTGTCGAATTCGAAATAAACAATGCGCACGGCCATCGTTCCCTCAGTTTGTTCAAGCGTTTCCAATGCGTTCATCGGTACACCCATCGCGGTACCTTCAGCGGTGTCACCGTCACTCAGACCGGTGGCATCGGCACCGCCACTACTGCCGCCATCGACACTACCGGTCTGTGCCTGGCTGTCGAGCGGCGCGCCGTCTTCTTCGACGATAAATTCTTCCTGTGTACTGGCACAGGAAGCAACAAAAACGGCCAACAATGCGGCGGTTATCCATGGTTTTACTAGGTTCTGTATTGTCATATCAATTCTGCTCCAGTTCTCTACGGTGAATTACTTACTCTCGAAAGGCCCCCAGACTGGTTCGCGGATATCGCCAGCCTGGTCTGATAATTTGTGTTTTGCGCGTCCGTCGATCGAGACAGCAAACAGGAAACCGTTGTTCCCCCGCGTGGACGCGTAAAGCAGCATCTTGCCGTTAGGCGAAAACGATGGTGATTCATCCAGCGAGCTGTCGGTAAGCACGGTCAAATTACGTGTCGCGCGTTCATACTGGGCAATTTTATACTGCCCCCGGTCGCTGTGCACCATGGCGATGAATTTACCGTCCGGCGACAGGCTGGCCGCCGTATTATAGCTTCCTTCGAAGGTGATTCGCTTTGGTTTACCGCCGCTGGCGTTAACCTGGTACAGTTGCGGCGAGCCAGCTCGATCAGAGGTAAAGATAATGGACCTGCCATCATTGGTCCAGACCGGCTCGGTGTCGATGCTGCGATGTTTGGTCAGGCGCTTCAGCCGTTTGGTAGCGGTGTTCAGGGTGTATATATCGGGACTACCGTCCTTGGACAACACCAGCGCCAGGAACTTGCCATTGGGCGACCAGCTCGGCGCGCTGTTCAAGCCCCTGAATCCGGCTACCTTTGAACGTCGCGCAGTTGCCAGGTGCTGGATAAAAATTTCGGGGCGTTTACTCTCGAACGAAACATAGGCCAGCGATTTGCCGTCGGGCGACCAGCTTGGAGACATGATGGGCTCGTCGGACTCGAGCACGTTCTGCGCGTTAAACCCGTCGGTGTCGGCAACCTGCAGCACAAATTTTCGCCCGGCATTTTTTTGCGCACGGACATAAGCGATACGGGTATTGAAAGCCCCCCGCGTTCCGGTAATCTGCTCGTAGATGAAGTCGCTGATCTGGTGCGCCCTGGTTCGCAGGTTGCGTGTTTTTGCCGGCATACTGCGCCCCAGTAACTGTTTCTGCTTGAGTACGTCGAGTAACTGGAATTCGATGGTGTAAACGCCGGGGGATTTTTCCTTCACCCGCCCGACTACCAGGTAATCCTGACCGGCACTGCGCCAACGCGAGTATTTCACCTGGTTACTGTAATGCGGGTTCGCCGGCAGTTCAGAACGATTCATCGACTTCAGTACGCCACTGCGATTCAGGTCACTGGCGACAATTTGAGAAAGATCGACCGGTAGCTTGCTACTCAGTTTCGACGTGTCAAAAGGAACGACTGCGATCGGCAACGCCCCCTCAACTCCCCCGGTTATTTCTATGTTCAGCGCTGCTTTGGCAAATACGGGCGTAGCCAACAGGATACTGGCCAACAAATATGTTATTGCTTGTTTCATTTATTTTAAGTTTCTTACTCGGGCTTAAAGTTAAAATTCAATTCCGGCTCAAACAAGGCTGGATCGCCTGGTTCAGGCAGAGGATCGGCCTTATAGACTGCATTTTCGATAGAAGAACGATATGCACCTGTACTGCCTTTGCAGGCGCCGAAAGTGACATCGAGAATAATTCCTCCAGGCCCCTGGCGAACCCTGATCCAGCACTCGGGTATGTTCTCACTTCCAGCCGGTCTAATCCAATTCCTCTTAACCTTTTGTAAAATTGCCAGTTTATACGCTTCGCGTAAAGAGTTAAGTCGGCGTTGATTTTCCTCGGCCTGAAGTTTGGCTTTCAATTCTGCTTTACGCCGTTCTTCTTCTTCGGCGAGGCGACGCTTTTCGGCTTCCTCGGCCTTACGTTTTTCCTCGGCGATACGTTTCTCTTCGGCCTTGCGCTTTTCCTCGGCGATACGCTTCTCTTCGGCCTTGCGCTTTTCCTCGGCGATACGCTTCTCCTCGGCCTTGCGCTTTTCCTCGGCGATACGCTTCTCTTCCGCCTTGCGCTTTTCCTCAGCCTTACGTTTTTCGTCGGCCTTGCGCTTCTCATCTGCCTTGCGCTTTTGCTCGGCCTTTAACTTCTCGTCGGCCTTGCGCTTTGCGTCGGCCTTGCGTTTCTGTTCTGCTTTTAATTTCTCTTCAGCCTTACGTTTCTCTTCGGCCTCTTTTTTGCGTTTAAGTTCGGCCTTTTTCTTTGCCTCGTCTTTACGCCTCTGCTCGGCTTCCCGCTTTTTCTTCTGTTCGAGTTTCTTCGCCTCGAGCTTTTTCCTTTCCGCTTCCTTGATGCGTTCTTCTTCGAGTCGCTTCTGTTTTTCCCGGTCCTCGAGTTGCTGTTGATCAACTACTTCAGCCTTGACCGTCTTGGCGACCTGGCCAGCCGTAATGTTACTCGGTTTGTCGACAAACTTAAGATTAAAAACCATCAGGCCAATAATCACGACATGCAACAGTACCGAGAAGGCAAGAGCACGCGGATGTTTGAGCAACTCTGCAAACACTAGGGCTTTTCCTCGGGCTCCGTCACCAGACCAACCGAGCCGACATTTGCCTGCTGCAGCAACACCAGCGTCGCAACCACGTTCTGGTAAGGCCCATTCGCATCACCACGCACCATCACCGGTCGTTTAGGTTCCTTGACCAGTGCAGATTTAACCTGCTTGACCAATGCCTCGGCGCTGATCTTGCTGTCGGGTTCGACCGCGATATTGAGAAACATCAAGCCATTTTTATCGACCGTGATAACGATGGGTTCCGGGCTTTCCACATCCAGTGGATTGGCCGGTGCAGTTGGCAGGTCAACGTCGACACCCTGCTTCAACAGGGGTGCCGTGACCATGAAGATAATCAACAGCACCAACATAACATCAATGTATGGCACCACATTTATTTCGGAAACCGAACGACGTCTTTTCACAGCAATAACCCTACTTCGGCGACTGAGCCTGGCGTTGTAGGATGCCGGTAAACTCTTCGAGGAAGTTTTCGTAACGTACGATCATCGCGTCAACCTCACTGGTGAACTTGTTATACGCAATTACGGCCGGAATTGCGGCCAGCAAGCCCATCGCGGTAGCGATCAACGCCTCGGAAATGCCGGGGGCAACCATCGCCAGGGTGGCCTGCTGGACACCGGAGAGCGCGCGGAAGGATTCCATGATGCCCCACACCGTGCCGAACAAGCCGACATAGGGGCTGACCGAACCAACCGTAGCCAGAAACGGTAAATTATTTTCCAGCATTTCTATTTCGCGCGACATGGATACCTTCATCGCCCGATGCGCCGAACGCACCACTTCGCTATTATCGAGCTCCGCCTTGCGGGCTCGCGCAAACTCACGAAAACCATTTTCAAATATGGCCTCGAGTCCAAAGCGCCGTTCCTGGCGCACGCTCAACTGGGCGAACAGGTCGCTTAGATTGATACCGGACCAGAAACGTCCTTCGAAGGTTTTGGCCTCCCCCTGCGACTGTCGAATATAGCCGCGCTTTACATACATCAATGCCCAGGAAAAAACCGAGGCTGCCATCAGCACCAGCATCACCAGCTGTACCGGCACGCTGGCATTAAAAATCAGGGTCAATATAGAATCATTATTCATGGCGTTATCAGGTCTGGAATTTTAAAAGTTAGAAGCGGAATCCGGCTATAAGTCAATTTCACCCTGGCTCAGGGGTTTCAATCCGAAATGGGAATATGCACGCGATGTTACCACACGACCCCGCGGGGTTCGCATCATAAAACCCTGCTGGATCAGGTAAGGTTCGATGACGTCTTCGATAGTGCCGCGCTCCTCACCGATCGCCGCGGCGAGGCTTTCAACACCGACCGGTCCGCCATCAAATTTTTCGATTAACGAAATAATCAGGCGTCGATCCATGTGGTCGAGCCCGGACTGATCAACCTTGAGCATATCCAGTGCCGCGCGAGCAATTTCAGCGTTTATGACGCCTTCGGCTTTCACTTCCGCGTAATCACGTGCGCGGCGTAACAAACGGTTGGCGATTCGAGGAGTTCCGCGTGATCGACTTGCGATTTCGCGGGCACCTTCAGCTTCCACCTGGATGTCAAGTAACTGCGCCGAACGCGTGATAATGTGGCCCAGCTCTTCGGCACTGTAAAACTCGAGGCGCTGCACTATGCCGAAACGATCACGTAACGGCGAAGTCAGCAAGCCCGCGCGCGTGGTTGCGCCGACCAGCGTAAAAGGTGGCAAATCGAGTTTGATCGAGCGTGCCGCCGGACCATCGCCGATCATGATATCGAGCTGGAAATCCTCCAGGGCCGGGTAGAGGATTTCCTCTACCACCGGACTCAGGCGGTGAATTTCATCAATAAAGAGCACATCGTGCGCCTCGAGATTGGTCAGGATCGCGGCGAGATCGCCGGCTTTCTCCAGCACCGGTCCCGACGTCTGGCGCAGGTTAACCTGCAATTCGTGCGCAATAATATGTGACAGCGTGGTTTTCCCCAGCCCCGGGGGACCGAATATCAGCACATGGTCAAGCGCTTCCCGACGCTGGCGCGCCGCACGAATGAAGATATCCATTTGTTCGCAAACTTCCTGCTGCCCCACGTATTCAGTCAGCAGTTTCGGTCGCAAAGCACGATCCTGCGATAACTCCTCGGCTACCGCATCCGGACTGATGAGACGATCTTCGCTCATAGTTTGACGGTTGCCTGCAATGCCTTCTTGATCAACTGCGAGGCACTGCTGTGGATTTCACCCTGCTGCTGCGCGCGACTGATCATCCGCTCGGCATCGGCCGGTTTATAGCCCAGCGCCTGCAGGGCTTCGATCGCCTCGCTGATTACGGAATGACCATCGGCAGAGACCTGCTGCGCCGGCATATCACCGAGCAGGGTTTCGATCTTGTCACGCATTTCTATGATCAGGCGCTCGGCGGTCTTCTTGCCAATACCGGGTAATCGGGTCAGCATGGCAACATCGTTGTTGGAGACACAAATCGCGAACTGCCGGTCATCGATCCCGGACAGGATCGTCAATGCCATTTTGGGGCCGACACCATTGATGCGGATCAGTTGACGGAACAACTTGCGTTCATCTTCACCGGTAAAACCGATCAGGCTGTGGGAATCCTCCTTGACCAGCAAATGCGTCCAGATCGATATTTGCTCACCCACTTCGGGGAGCTGGTAATAAGTCGTCATCGAAACATCCGCTTCGTAACCCACACCGTTACAATCGATCAGTATCTGCGGCGCGCGTTTGGCGGCCAGTATGCCTGTCAATCGGCTGATCATCTTCGACGACTTCTCCTGCGTTTGAGTAAACCGGGATCGATGCCGATCTTTTGCCGGGTAGCATAAAATTGTGCATGACAGATAGCAATGGCGAGACCGTCTGCCTCGTCGGCCTGCAGCTCCTGCCGGATACCAAGCAATCGTTGCACCATGTGCTGGACCTGTTCCTTGCTCGCTGCGCCGCTGCCCACGATGGACTGTTTTATTTCTCGCGGGGCATACTCGGCAATCTCCAGCCCGGCCTGATGGGCCGCGCAAATCGCGGCGCCACGAGCCTGCCCCAGCTTCAGCGCCGAATCTGCGTTTCGCGCCATAAAAACGTTTTCGATACTCATCTGTTGCGCCTGGTGCTTGCGAATCACTTCGTCGATCGCCGAAAAAATAAATCCCAGACGCTGCGGCAGGCTATCACCGCTAACCTGGATGTGACCACTGTCGATATAATCGATTCGGCTGGCTTGATTGTCGATAAGGCCGAAACCGGTGATGCGTGATCCAGGGTCGATCCCCAGGATTATCATTAAGCCTCGGCCTCGTAAGCTTCCTCTGGAATATCCGCGTTGTAAAAAACATCCTGAACATCATCCGAGTTTTCGAGCAGGTCGACCAGGCGCAGCACTTTCTGTGCATCTTCGACTGCAAGTTCGGCATTAGTCGATGCGCGCATGGTTAACTCGGAATCTTCCGGTTCGAGACCGGCGTCGGTCATCGCCTGTTTGACGGCAACATAATCCTCGGCCGTGGTGAGAACCTCGATACTGCCGTCGTCGTCGATTATGACATCCTCGGCGCCGGCTTCAAGCGCTGCCTCCATTACTTCGTCTTCATCGTGTTCGGGGGAATAAACCAGTACACCGAGACTGGCAAACATATAGGCTACCGAACCGGTCTGGCCCAGATTCCCACCCGCTTTGCTAAACGCGTGGCGCACGTCGGCCACGGTTCGATTGCGATTGTCCGACAGGCAATCGACGATGAATGCCACTCCTGCCGGCCCATAACCCTCGTAGCGTATTTCTTCGTAATCGGAACCATCGAGCTCGCCTGCACCTCGCTTTACCGCTCGCTCGATGGCATCTTTGGGTACGGACTGGGACTTGGCTTTATCGACTGCGGCGCGCAAGGAGGCATTAGCATCGAGATCAGAGCCACCGGCTTTTGCAGCAACGACAATTTCCTTGATCAGCCTGGTAAACAGTTTGCCGCGCTTGGCATCCTGCGCTTTCTTGTGGTGCTGAATGTTAGCCCACTTGCTGTGACCCGCCACTATTTCCTTCCTCAGATTTTGAGTGGCGCTATGGTAGCACTTTTTTCGGGGAAGCTTTACCAGCCAGGAGGGAGTTTTTTCTCAATAGTGATATGTTTACCTTCGATCGAGATATAGCCGCCGGTTTTCAATTCCTTGAGGATCCGATGCACCATTTCACGGGTCGCGCCAACGCGGCTGGCGATGTCCTGCTGGGTCAGTTTTTCGGTAACCAGTTTCTCACCAACTTCCTCGGCATGTTTGTAAAGCACCCGCACTACGCGGTTGTAAACGTCTTCCAGCGCAAGGCTGCTGACTTCTTCGGTCAGGTCCTGGATACGGTTTATGAGCAAATCGATAATGCGCATGCTCACCGTCGGCCTGGTCAACAGGGTATCCATGAAAACCTGCCGCGATATGATGCCGAAGGTTGAGTCTTCGGTGGTGATAATGCTGGCCTGACGCGGAATACTGCCCAATGGTGCGAGCTCGCCAAATGCCTCGCCTTCACTGAGGGTGTTGATAATTATTTCCTTCCCCTTGTCATTGTGCAGGAAAACATCGACCTTTCCCTGCAGAATCACGTAGAAAGAGTCGGTTTCGTCGCCCTGGCTGACGATTACGGTGTTTTTCGGAAACTGGCGGATGACGGTCTGCGCAGCGACACTCTCGATGTCGTCTTCGCCCATCCCGCGAAACAGCGTAATATCTTCAAGTGTTTCGTTTAAGTTAGCCATGTTCGTTATTCAGTTTAATCGCGTACTGCCAGCCCATAATCATTACCAAATTCACCGTGCTTATCAACATCAATTTGGCCAGCCATCATCGATGACCGAGCGGCCTGTCATCGTCCCGGGTTTGGGTATACCCATTAACTGTAGCACGGTTGGAGCAATTGCTGATAAATCTTCTCCCGGCGCGAGCGTTTTTACCTGCTCATCGATGATCAAACAGGGTACCGGATGGTTGGAGTGCTGGGTATGTGGTTCACCTGTCTCAGGGTCGACCATTTCATCACAATTACCGTGATCAGCGGTCAGCACAACCGCATAATCATTATCTATAGCAGACTCGAGCACACGCCCTACCTCGCTATCCAGCGTTTCCACGGCCTTTATAATTGCGTCGCGCACCGCGGTATGCCCGACCATGTCGCCATTGGCAAAATTCACCACGATAAATTCAAAATTTCCGGATTGCATTGCCGCGATAACTTCGTCGGCTACTTCATGCGCACTCATTTCCGGCTGCAGGTCGTAGGTAGCGACCTGTGGTGATTTAACCAGCTTGCGTTCCTCTCCGGGATAAACTGCTTCACGACCGCCGTTAAAGAAAAATGTGACATGCGCGTACTTCTCGGTTTCGGCGCAGTGTAACTGACGATACCCGGCCTCACTGATAACGCTGCCCAGGGTAGTTTCGGGGCGCATTGGCGCAAACGCGACCCCGGCATCCAGCCTGGAGTCGTAATGGGTCATACAGGTGAGTCTGATCGGGCGATACTCATCCCCGCGATCGAATTCGACAAACTCTTCGAAGGCAAAGGCGGCGCAGAGTTGACGCACGCGATCATTGCGGAAATTGAAAAACACCATTTCATCGTCGGCCTGCGGTGTCTGCAGTTTCGGCAGATGGGCGGGCAGGATAAACTCGTCAGCGTTGCCGTCAGCGTAGTTTTGCTCAATAGCCGCTTGCGCGGATTCGGCATATACCCCGTTGCCACTGACGATATTGTCCCAGGCCAGCTGCACGCGATCCCAGCGTTGATCGCGATCCATCGCATAATAACGTCCGCTTACGGTACCGATATGACCCCCGCATTCCGTCAGCAGTGCTTCGAGCCCGGGTAAATAGCCCAGCGCCGCGCGGGGCGCGGTATCACGACCGTCGGTAATCATATGCAGCTGGGGTACAACCTGGTGGCGGTGACATAAGCGGATCAATGCGTTGAGGTGATCGAGATGACTGTGGACGCCGCCATCCGATACCAGGCCGATTAAATGCAGCGGTCGATTCGCCGCCGCGGCTGCCTTCACTGCGCCAAGCAGGGCCGGATTCTGGTAAAAACTGCCGTCCTCGATGGCGTCGTCGATACGTACCAGGTCCTGCCTGACGATGCTGCCGCTGCCGATGGTCATATGCCCGACTTCCGAATTACCCATCTGGCCGGCCGGCAAGCCCACGCCTCGACCGGAAGCTTCCAGCGTGGTCATCGGATAATCAGCAAAATAGCGATCGAAATTGGGTGTGCTGGCCTGCACCACCGCGTTATTGGCGGGATCGGGGTTGATACCGAATCCGTCGAGAATAACAAGTAGGGTCGGACGACGCAGCGTCCCGGGGTTAGTGGTCATCGGGTTTATTGAAACAAGGGCCTGAACAGCAGCCAATGATACCGTAAAACCTTCGCCGGCGTAAGCCAACCCGGTCCCGATGGAATGGCTGGTTTATGTTAAACCTTGATATCGAGAATGGTACCTATTGCCTCGTTGGAGGCTTCCAGCGAGCGGGCATTGGCACGCACGGCGCGAACGATTTCTGACTGTTCTACCAGCGCGCGATCACGCGAGCCGGAGGCCAGCGAATCACTGTCTTCTCCACGCGCGACTTCGGCGACGTTTTGATCGAGGCGCGTCAGTTGCTCGCGAATACCTTCGGCCGCGACGCTACTAGCATCGGAAGCCGGGTACGGGAGCTGGGCGGGGCCGGTTATATTCATTTATCGCTACAGATAGTTAGACTCGTTAAGTCTAGTCAAACGACAGCTTTTCTCCTCGATAATGGCGCAACTGCGGATAAACGGTCCAAATAACGCGACCAGCGGGGCAGATTCCGTGGCGATAGCCTCGACAAACGCCAGCATAAAGCGGGTCAGGTGGAGCTCCGCATAGCGCGGTTAAACCGCTGCAGGCAACGTGAAACGGGCGAGATCGAGCCAGGATTAGAGGAAGTTACTGCTTATCGAGGCGAGATTCGTCTGCTTCCGCCTGATCCAGTTCGGCTTCCATTTCCGCATCGGTCAAAGGCTGGTGATCCGACGCCGACGCCGACGCAGCCGCCATTTCAGTGTCAGGGTCATCTTCGTCGTCTGCTTCCAGTTCGCGATCCTTGAAGATTATTCTCGATGCGATCAGGCCAGCCTCGAACAGCAACCAGACCGGCAGCGCCAGCAATACCTGGGAAATAACGTCGGGCGGCGTCAACAGCATGCCGAGTATAAAAGCACCGACGATTACGAAGGGACGTTTTTCAGACAGTTTTTGCGGTGTCGTTATGCCGATTGCGACCAGGATTATGGTTGCGATCGGCACTTCGAAGGCAAGCCCGAAGCCAAAGAACAACGCCAGCACGAAATCCAGGTAACGTCCGATATCGGTCGATATATTGACGATTTCGGGACCGACACTGGTGAAAAATCCAAATACCAGCGGAAAAACCACGTAGTAGGCAAACGCAACGCCGGCATAGAACAGCAGGATACTCGAAACCAGTAACGGCCCCGCAATACGCTTCTCGTTGGCATATAGCCCCGGAGCGACGAACGACCAGCACTGGTAAAGAATGACCGGCATCGCCAGGAACACCGCAAGCATTAACACCAGCTTGAACGGTGTCAGGAAAGGTGAGGCGACGTCGATCGCAATCATGTTGGCGTCGTCCGGCAAATGCCGGGTCAGAGGTTCCGCCAGGAAGACATATATGTCATTTGCCCAGTAAAACATGCCGAGGAAAAGCACCAGCACCGCGAGCACCATCCGCACCACGCGATCACGCAGCTCTACCAGGTGCGACATCAGGCTGCCGGCCTTGGACTGATCCAGATTCTCTTCTTCGCTCATGATTTAGTTTTGCCGGCCGGTTCATCTTCAACCGGGTCTGCCGCGGGGGTGGATTCAGCAGCAGCATTATCGATGGTTTCGGTTGCCGCAGCGGTTGCGTCGTCGGCCGGGGTTTCCTCAACTCCCTGCGCCGGTGGATCAACGGCTTCGCTAACCGCAGCGATGTCCTTTTCGAACTCCTTGCCGGCTCCCGAAATAGAATCTTTGAGGGTATCCAGTTCCTTCTGCTGATCGGCCAGAATTGCGCGTAGTTCATCCGCGCGCAACTCCTGTTCCACGTCGGCCTTGATGGTTGTCATGAATCGTTTCAGACGCCCGAAATACTTACCGGCAGTACGTGCTACCCCCGGCAGGCGTTCCGGGCCTATTACGACCAGCGCGACAATACCGATCAGCATCAGCTCGGTGAAGCCCATGTCAAACATAGGGGTCTCTTACTCTAACTCGAATGCAATTTATGCGAAGCTAAACCAAAGTCCGCTCAGACCTTGTCCTTCTCTTCGCTGACCTTGCCTTCGATAATCTGACTTTCGGGCTCAGCGTCGTCTTTCGCGACTTCCTCGTCTTTCACCGATTTCTTGAAACTCCTGATTGCACCACCCAGATCGCCGCCCACATTGCGCAGCTTCTTGGTGCCAAACAACAGGATCACGATCGCCAGGATCAATAACAGCGACCAGATACTAATTCCACCAAAACCCATTTTTCACCTCATTTACTATGTTCGCGCGCGGCTTTTTCGTCGATCCCCGATACGCCAAAACGACGCTCCAGTTCCTCGAGCACAAGCCGTGCATCAATATTCTGTTGTGCCAGCATTACCAGGCAGTGAAACCACAGGTCCGCGGTCTCGTAAACAATTTGTTGTTTATCACCCGACTTGGCGGCAATGATGGTTTCAGCTGATTCCTCACCGATTTTCTTCAGTATGGAATCGAGTCCCTTATGATACAAACCCGCCACGTATGACGATTCGGGATCCGCGTCTTTTCTCGACGCCAGCACAGTCATCAGGCGCAGGAGTATATCATCACTCATCGATAAATCTCGTCGGGATTTTTGATAATTTCTTCATCTGTGAGCCAGGCGCCATTCTTCAAAACACGAAAGAAACAGCGTCGCCGACCAGTATGGCAGGCTATTCCGCCAATTTGCTCGACCTGCAACAACACCACGTCAGCATCACAATCGACTCGTATTTCATGCAAAGTCTGCACGTGACCTGATTCCTCACCCTTGAACCAGAGGCGCTGACGTGATCGCGACCAATATACCGCGCGACCCTCGGCGGAGGTAAGCTGCAGGGCTTCGCGATTCATCCAGGCCAGCATAAGCACTTCCCCGCTTTGATGGTCCTGGGCGATCGCCGGCACCAGTCCGTCACTATCCCACTTGATTTGCTCCAGCCAGTCAGACATCACGCATCTCGATTCCCTGTGCCTGCATAAATGCCTTGGCTTCGCTGATGCGATACTCGCCGAAATGGAAGATACTCGCCGCCAGCACCGCATCGGCCTTACCCTGCAGAATGCCATCAACCAGGTGCTGCAGGTTACCGACGCCACCAGAGGCGATCACCGGCACGCGTACCGCCGCTGAGACCTCGGCGGTCAATTCATTATCAAAACCGATTCTGGTGCCATCACGATCCATACTGGTGAGCAGAATTTCACCCGCACCAAAAGCGTCCATCTTGCGCACCCAGTCGAGCGCATCGATGCCGGTCGGCTTGCGGCCGCCATGAGTAAAAATCTCCCAGCGGCCTGCCTCATGCTCTGCACTGACACGCTTGGCATCGACCGCGACGACGATGCATTGCGAACCAAACTTGTCCGCGGCGGCGGCCACGAACTCGGGATTAAACACCGCCGCGGTATTGATACTGACCTTGTCGGCACCGGCATTGAGCATGCGCCGGATATCCGCCAGTTCACGAATACCACCGCCCACCGTCAACGGAATGAATATTTCGCGCGCGACATCCTCGACGACATGCACCATGGTGTCACGATCATCGGAGCTCGCGGTGATGTCGAGAAAGGTTAATTCGTCGGCCCCTTCCTGGTTATAACGACGGGCATTTTCGACCGGGTCTCCGGCATCGCGAATTTCAACGAACTTGACGCCCTTGACCACGCGGCCGTTGTCGACATCGAGACAGGGGATGATGCGTTTTGCTAGCGTCATGAAAAACGATCGTACTTAATGCTGGTCTATATAGGCCTGCGCATCGGGCAGGCTGATGGTGCGTTCGTAAAGTGCACGGCCGATGATGACAGCTTCTATACCTGCACTCTTGACTTCATTCAGCTGCACGATGCAATCTATGTCGGTGACACCACCCGAGGCGATTACCGGGACACCGATCGATTCGGCCAGTTCCCGGGTGGCCTCCACGTTAAGCCCCTGCATCATGCCGTCCCGACTGATATCGGTATAAACGATCGCCGCGACTCCCTGGTCCTCGAAGCGCAACGCCAGCTCCTGCGCCGTGTGCTCAGAACCTTCCGACCATCCGTGCACCGCGACCATGCCATCCTTCGCATCGATGCCGACGATCACGTTGCCCGGGAACTCGGTGCACAACTGGGTAATGAATTCGGGCCGTTTTACCGCCATGGTGCCGAGAATGACATAGCTCACGCCCGCCTCCAGATAGGACTCGACGGTTGCAATATTGCGGATACCACCGCCAATCTGGACCGGCAGATCCGGAAAGGAGCTGCAAATTTCCTCGATGACGTCCGCATTGACCGGCTCACCCTCAAAGGCGCCATCGAGATCGACCAGGTGCAAACGCTTGCATCCCTGCTCCACCCACTTGCCCGCCATCGATACCGGGTCATCGGAAAACACGGTACTTTCGTCCATATTGCCCTGGCGCAGGCGCACACAATGTCCTTCTTTCAGATCAATTGCAGGAATCAAAATCATAGCTGACCGTCCCAATTTACAAAGTTGCGCAACAGTTTCAGGCCCGTATCGGCGCTCTTTTCCGGATGGCATTGTAACGCGAACAGATTATCTTTAGCGATTACGCTGGCAAAACTGAAACCGTAATCGGTGGTGCCTGCTACCAGCTGTGGATCCTCGGCTTCAAGATAATAGCTGTGCACAAAATAAAACCTGCTGCCGTCGGCCACATCCTGCCACAGGGGATGCGCTACGGTTTGTTTCACGCGATTCCAGCCCATATGCGGAACCTTCAGTCTAACGCCACCGGGGTCCTGATGGCTATCACCAAAATACTTTACCCTGCCCTTGAAAACCCCCAGGCATTCGGTGCCCTCATTTTCTTCGCTGTGCTCAATCAGCACCTGCATACCCATGCAGATTCCCAGGAAAGGGCGATCTTGCGCGGCAGTAACGATGGCTTCGCGCAAGCCATATTCATCGATAGCACGCATGCAATCACCGGCTGCTCCCTGACCTGGAAATACGACTCTATCGGCGGCAAGTACCTGCTGCGGATCGGCGGTCAGCAGCACCCGGTCATGACTCTGCGCAACAACCTGCAGCGCATTGACTACTGAACGGAGGTTGCCCATGCCGTAATCGACCACGGCAATTGTCTGCATGGTCAGTGCTCTCTCAACATGGCAACTGCGAGAGCACTACAATGTTCCCTTGGTCGACGGGATGACATCGGGCATACGATCGTCCCGGGCCACGGCAAAGCGCAACGCGCGACCGAATGCCTTAAACATGGTTTCGGCGATATGGTGCGCGTTTTCACCCGACAGGTTATCGACATGCAAAGTTGCCGGTGCATGATTGACAAAGCCCTGAAAGAACTCGTGGATCAAGTCGACATCGAAGCTGCCGATTCGGGGACGCACGAACCTGACCCGGTACTCGATTCCCGGACGCCCGGAAAAATCGATGACAACCCGCGACAGAGCCTCGTCCAGCGGCACATAGGCATGGCCGTAGCGCATGATGCCCTGCTTGTCGCCAAGCGCTTGTTGAAAGGCCTGCCCCAGGGTTATGCCGATATCCTCGACCGTATGATGATCATCTATATGCAGGTCGCCGCTGGCGGTAACTTCAAGGTCAAACGAGCCATGACGGGCAATCTGCTCCAGCATATGTTCGAGAAACGGAATTCCGGTATCGAAATGAGACTTGCCGCTGCCATCCAGGTTAAGTACTACGCTGATCTGGGTTTCCAGGGTATTCCGACTGACATTTGCACTGCGATCTGACATTTACAACCACTTGGGGCAGACATTGAGAGGGTGCTGATGATAATCGACATCGGTGGCAAATTCGACCATTAATCAGCGCCCGCGGGCAGCCTGTCAATCAAGGATGAAACTTACCGGACCATCGTTGACCAGGTGTACCTGCATATCCGCCCCGAATTTGCCGCATTCGACCTCATACATGCGAGGCTCGAGCATAATCGACCATCGCGGTGAATATACGCTTGCCGTGCTCGGGATTAGCCGCAGATGTGAAACTGGGTCGGCGACCTTTTCTGGTATCGGCCGCAAGGGTAAACTGCGGCACCAGCAACAATCCACCCTCGACAGCTTTGAGCGACAGGTTCATCCTGCCATCAGAATCGCCGAAGACGCGATAGTTAAGCAGACGATCCACATAATGGCGGGCGGTCGCGTCGTCGTCGTCGGCCTGCACCCCGACCAGCACCAGGATACCCGTTTTGATTGCTGCGATAATTTCCGTACCGACTTCCACCCGCGCCTGAGTGACGCGCTGCAAAAGAGTAATCAAGTCACGATTTCCAGCATGGCGTTGCAACTATCGACCAGCGCCCTGGCTATACCCTGCTCGGTTACCGCGTGACCCGCATCGCCGATGACTTTGAGCCTGGCATTTTCCCAATGCTGTTGCAGCAGCACAGCCTGATCGATCGGACACACCATATCGTAACGACCATGCACGATAAACCCGGGAATATGATTGATTTTAGCCATGTCTTCGATCAGCTGGTTTGGCCTGAGAAAACTCCTGTTGCGGAAATAATGGCATTCGATACGCGCGATACTCAGCGCGATATGCGGGTCACTGAAGTGATCGACGACGTTCTTATCGGGTAGCAGGGTCACCGAAGACCCCTCCCATATCGACCACGCCTTGGCCGCACCCATGCGCACTATCTCGTTATCACTGGTAAGGCGCTGGTAATAGGCAGCGATAATATCGTCGCGTTCTTCCTGCGGTATCGTTTCGATAAAATGTTGCCACGCCTCGGGGAAGACCCGTGCGGCATGACCATTGAAAAACCAGTTTACATCTTCATCCCGGGCCAGGAATATGCCGCGCAGGATTAATCCCAGCACTTGTTGTGGATGGCTCTGGGCGTAGGCCAGAGCAAGAGTCGATCCCCACGAACCACCGAACACCACCCATTTGTCGATTTCGAGGAATTCGCGGATTTTTTCCAGGTCGGCAACCAGGTCCCAGGTCGTATTCTCTTCCAGGCTCGCATGTGGTCTTGATTTACCGCTGCCACGCTGATCGAACAATATGATGCGGTAAGACTCGGGATCAAAGAAGCGCCGGTGGCCCGGCTCGCAGGAACCCCCGGGCCCCCCGTGCAGAAAAACCACCGGCACCCCCTTGGGATTCCCGCTCTCTTCGATATAGAGTGTATGCAGGTCGGATACCGGAAGGCGGCAGGTATTACTCGGTTGTATAGCCGGAAACAACATTGATGTCGCGATTCTCCACTCAGGTTTGTGTCGGACAGTAGCTACATTATTATAGTGATATGGCTGAAAACTCCACTGCCGGGGCAGGAAACCGGCCCGGCGCCAATCCCGCGAGTATAACACCAGGACCGGGTGATTGGTCGACAGGCAAGCCATACAAAAACAGTGGTCGTCGAATAGTTTTATCTCCTCGCGTTAAACACCGGATCTGGCATGGAATCAGCCGCAGGCTCATCATTTATACCGGCGGCGAATCGGTTACAGCGCTCAGGCTGGCAAAATCAAACAGGTCCCGGTCGAGCAGATGCGAGGGCGAAACTGCACACAGCGACCTGAGGATATTCTCGACCCGGCCCGGCTGCGACTCATCCCATTGCTTTAACATGGCCTTGACCATCTGCCGCCTGGAGTTGGGTTGCGAGCCGCAAAGATTGCACGGAATTATCGGGTACTCGCGCAGCGCAGCGAACTGCTTGATCAAGGATTCGCGCACGTAAGCCAGGGGCCTGATTACAATATTTCGTTGATCGTCGCTTTTCAGTTTCGCCGGCATTGCCTTCAACCGACTATTGTAAAACATGTTAAGCAGCATGGTTTCGACAATGTCATCCGCATGATGGCCCAATGCAATCTTGCTCGCGCCGAGCTCTATCGCGGTTTTATACAATACCCCGCGACGTAGCCTCGAACAGAGCGAACAGGTGGTCTTACCCTCCGGCACCAGGCGTTTCACTATGCTGTAGGTGTCTTCCTCGATTATCCTGAACTCGATATCCAGCGAGTCGAGATAATCCGGCAGCACCCCGGCGGGGAAATCGGGTTGTTTTTGATCGAGATTGACAGCAATCAACTCGAATTCGATCGGCGCGGCTTTTTGCAGCGCAAGCAGCATATCCAGCATGGTATAGCTATCGGCCCCGCCAGACAGGCATACCATTATTCGATCACCCGCTTCGATCATGTCGAAATCGCTGACCGCCCGGCCGACACTGCTGCGAATCTTGCGCTCGAGCTTTGCCGCATTCGGCGGTTGCAGCATGCTCACATCGACTTCGAGATTAGTTTGATGCAAAGTCTCACTTCCTCCAGAAGGCGGGCGTAAACAAAACCAGCAGGGTGAAGATTTCGAGGCGCCCGAGGAGCATGGCCGCACACAGGATCCATTTTGCCGGATCGTTTATGTTAGCGAAGTTTCTACCGACATCACCCAGCCCGGGACCGAGATTGTTGAGACAGGCCGCCACCGCTGAGAACGCGGTTTCCTGGTCCAGACCGGTTGCCATGAGCAGTAAAATCATTAACGCAGAGATCGCGAAATACGCGGCAAAAAAGCCCCATACCGCCTCGATTACCTTTTCCGACATCCGTTTGTTGCCGATCTTGACCGCTATTTCCGCGTTTGGATGCACCAGGCGCCTTAACTCACGCACCCCCTGTTTTACCAGCAGCAGGATACGAATCACCTTGATGCCACCCCCGGTAGATCCCGAGCAACCGCCGATGAAACTGACGTAGATCAGCAGCACCGGCAGAAACCCGGGCCAGCTGTAATACTCGGCGGTGGTAAAACCGGTGGTGGTGCCAATCGAAACAACCTGAAACAGGCCCTCTATAATCGATTCAGTGGTTGACTCGAAGGTATGGTTGAATTGCAGGTAACCAATCGTAATCACACTGACAACAAAGAGGACCAGAATATAAGTGCGGAATTCAGCATCACGCTGGTACGGTTGTAGCGAGCGATGTCGGAAAGCGGTAAAGTGAATCGCGAAATTCACCCCGGACAGCAGCATGAATACCATCGCGATGAACTGGATAGCGGTGCTGTCAAAATAACCGATGCTGGCATCGTGGGTGGAAAATCCGCCAATCGCCACCGTCGAAAACGAATGCGACATGGCATCAAAAAACGACATTCCGGCCGCCCAGTAGGCCAGGCAACAGGCCACCGTGAGACCGAGATAGATATACCACAGGGCCTTGGCCGTTTCGGAGATACGCGCGGTGAGCTTGGTGTCTTTTACCGGTCCCGGGGTTTCTGCTCTGAACAATTGCATGCCACCAACCCCGAGCATCGGCAATACCGCCACCGCCAGCACGATAATACCCATACCCCCCAGCCACTGCAGCTCCTGGCGATAAAGTAACAACGAATGCGGTAAATAATCGATGCCGACGATTACTGTGGCGCCGGTGGTGGTAATACCCGAAATCGATTCAAAAACCGCATCGGTTATGGAAATATCGTACACCCCGGACAGGTAAATCGGCAGGCCGCCAGCGACGCCCAGCACGGTCCAGAACAGCACCACGACGAGAAAGCCGTCGCGCAGGCGCAATTCCTGCTTATGCTTGCGCACCGGGAAATAAAGCAGAAACCCGGTGATCAGCGTCAGCACAAAGGCTTCTACAAATGGCAGCACGGCGCCATCGCCGTAGATCAGACCGGTCGCTATCGGTGGCAGCAGGGTACTACTGAAAACCATCATCAGAAGACCCAGAATGCGTTGTATTACCAGAAGCTGCATTTAAACGTTCGGCCAGTGGCTAAAAATAGGTGATACCGACCTGGAACAGCTTTTCGACTGCGGCGATCTTCTTTTTATCGGTCAGAAACAGGATGACATGATCCTCCGATTCGATAACGGTATCGTAATGCGCGATGATGACGTCCTTACCGCGCACAATCGCGCTGATGCGGGTGCCCTCGGGCAACTTGATTTCCTCGATCGGACGCCCCACTACACGAGAACTTGTCTTGTCGCCATGGGCGATTGCCTCGATCGCTTCGGCGGAGCCGCGACGCAGGGCATGCACCGCGACCACGTCACCGCGTCGAATGTGCGCAAGCAGCGCGCCAATAGTTACCTGGTGTGGAGAGATCGCTATATCGATGATGCCGCTTTCAACCAGGTCGACATAGGCCGGCCGGTTAATCAGCGACATAACCTTTTTCGCGCCCATGCGTTTGGCCAACATCGCTGACAGGATGTTGGCTTCGTCGTCGTTAGTAAGGGCGCAAAACACATCCATGCTTTCAATGTTTTCTTCGAGCAGCAAATCCGGATTGGCGGCGTCGCCCAGCAGTACGATGGTCGAATCCAGCATCGCCGATAATTCGCGGGCTCGCTGCGGGAAAGCCTCGACTACCTTGACCTGGTAGTCTTTCTCCATCATCGCCGCGAGCTGGCCACCTATATTACCGCCACCTGCAAGCATGATGCGCTTATTCGGTTTTTCCAGTTTGCGCATTTCCGAGATTACCGTGGGAATATGCTCCCGGGCGGCAAGAAAAAATACCTCGTCGTGGGCCTGGATAACGCATTCAGCGGATGGTTGAATCGATTCACCGGCGCGAAATATTGCCGCTACCCGCATATCTATCCCGGGAACGACCTGGTTCATGGTTTTCAACGCACGTCCCACCATGAGGCCGTCGTCATAGGCCCTGACCGCCACCAGTTGCACCCGGCCTTCAGCGAAATCGAGCACCTGCAGCGCACTCGGGTGCTCGATCAAATGGTATATATACTCGGTGACCAGCGATTCAGGGCTGATCATGAAATCGACAGGAATAGAATCCTCGGCGAACAGCCCGGGGCGGCGCAGGTATTCGGCCGAACGGATGCGCGCTATCTTGGTAGGCGTATGAAACAGCGAAGACGCCACCTGGCAGGCGATCATATTGATTTCGTCACTATTGGTCAGTGCGATGATCATATCGGCATCGTCAGCGCCGGCATCGTCCAGCAATCCCGGGTAAGAGCCATTACCACAGATGGTGCGCAGATCGAGGCGATCCTGCAGTTCAGATAGTATCTGCTGGTTGGTATCGATGACGGTAAGCTCGTTACTCTCCTCCTTGGCGAGTTCGGTTGCAACCGTCGAGCCTACCTGTCCGGCACCTAATATAATGATATTCATGATGTTTGTTGTTTATTATTTTTTAGTTTGCAGTCCAAGGGATTTCAATTTGCGATACAGGTGGGTTCTTTCCTGTCCGACCTTGCGCGCCAGTTTCGTCATGTTGTTTCCACAAAGCTCAAGATGCCTCGACAGGTACTCGCGCTCGAAAACCTCTCTCGCCTCCCTGAGATCAAGATTCATATCAATCGTAATCTGCATTGTTTCAGCCTCATCTACAGCTACGCTCGCTGTTATCGAGTCCAGCGTCTGCTCGATTTCCCGCAGTTCGATCTTCTCCGCATCGCTATTGCCCAGTATCGTCTTGATGAAATACTTCAGCTGGCCGATATCACCGCTCCAGTGGTGGTTGCGCAACAGGTTTTGCGCAGCAACATCAAAATGCCGGTAAGGCAACTGTTCTATATCGCCGTACCAGTTGACATAGTACTTCAGCAGCTCGGGTATATCCTCGATGTGTTCATCGAGAGGCAGGACAACAATCGCGTCTCGCCACAGCCCGGCCATACGCGGATTGATCCGCGTATTGCTACTTAACTCATCGTAATCATAACGGCTCGCAACTATAATACGATAAGCTGAATCCCGCTGTGAGGTCAAAATCGCGTCGTAAAGTGCCGCCTGCTGTTCGCTGCTGAGATCACATACCTCTTCAATATAAAGGTTCGACTTCAACGGAATGAGCTGTCGGATATCCCTGCTGGTATCAAATATCTCTAAGCCACCGGCGTTATCGATCAGATAATCAGCCCAGACTCGCCTGCCGCTGCCGCTGGGACCGGTGAAAAAAACCGCCTGATTAGAATCACGCAAATCAAGCCTTCGCTGTTTCAGTCGCTGCACAAACCGGCTATTGCCGACCGGCACCTCGCGTCTGCTCCGATTCTCCTGACGGGCGCCGCGCTCACCGGCAGCCAGGGCTGACTTGACCGTGCTCAGCAATTTCGCCATGGACAGGGGCTTCTCGACAAAATCAATGGCACCGTAGCGGGTCGCCTCTACCGCGGTCTCGACGGTTCCGTGCCCCGACATCATAACTACCGGACAATGGTCATCGCCTGATGATTTCCATTGCTTGAGCAGCGTCACCCCATCGACCTCGGGCATCCAGATATCAAGCAATACCAGATCGGGGTCGGATAAACGCCTGATTTCATTGGCGGCCCTGGCATGTTCAGCGACATCGACAGAGTAACCCTCATCCTCGAGAATATCCTTGAGCAGGATACGGATATCGGGTTCGTCATCGACAACCAGAATACGCTCGTTCATGTTACCGCCTTATTTTTCACTTGTTTTACCGTGTCATTAGCCTGGGCTTCATTGGCGGCGGCTGATACCGGCAGACTTACCTGAAAGCTGGCCCCGCCACCAGGTGCCTTACCGACACGTACCGTTCCACCATGCTCGTCAACGATCTTTTGCACGATCGCAAGGCCAAGTCCACTGCCCGACGTCTTGGTAGTTACATAAGGATCAAATAAATTATCCGCCACCTCCGCGGAAATCCCGCTACCACTGTCTTCTACCGTGAATTCAATCCAGTCGCGGCCCGATTTATCGCTGCAGCTGGTCTTCAGCCTTATCCAACCCTCACCCTCAAGCGTTTCCAGGCTGTTCTTGATCAGGTTGTGCACCAGTTGCCGCAAACGCACATCGTCGGCCTCGATCTTCGGCATCGATTTATCGAGTTCGAGATCGATGACGATATCGGCATTATCTTCGTCATATAGCACCGCAATTTCTTCAAGCATCGCATTCATATCAACCAGCTGCGGTTTCTGCATCGGAGAACGGGCGTACTCGGTAAAGGCGTTGACCATTAACTTCATCGCCTCCACCTGCTGCACGATGGTATGCGTATAGCGATCCAGCATCGATTTATTCTGCGCGTCAACCTCTCCGCTTAACTTGCGTTGCAGACGTTCCGCTGACAGCTGAATCGGAGTTAACGGGTTTTTGATCTCGTGCGCAAGCCGGCGAGCCATCTCGCTCCAGGCGGAGTCTTTCTGGGCCTTGATCAGTTCGGTTAGATCATCAACCACGACAACCTGTTCCCTGCGTTCCTTCGATGGTGATAGCAAAGCGGTGCCGCGGACCCGCAGCACTTTCTTACCGCCCTGGACAAATATTACAATTTCCTCCTGCCATTCATCTTCACTATCTATATGTGATTGCACGGTATCGAAAAATGCTTCCATCATCGGGTGCCGGGCAACTACATCGTTGATGTATTGTTCGCTGAAAAAGTAATCCTCGATTTCAAAAATCAGGCAGGCTGCCGGGTTACCGCTAATAATGAATCCGGTCTCATCGATCGTCAGTACACCGGAGGTAATATGCTCCATTACCGATTCCAGATAGTTTCTCTGCAGTGCTTCCATGCGCTGGCTTTGCTCAGCAATAGCGCGGCTGCGCGAAATCTTGCGCGTCATGGTATTGAAAGAGCGCAGCAAGAACCCGAGCTCGTCGTTGCCCGACAGGGTTAACTGTTTTTCGTAATCGCCGGCTGCTACCGCCTTGGTCCCTTCCACCAGGTCATTAATCGGCGCCACCAGTTTACGTGCGGAGATAAAGGCCAGCCAGATAGCCGACAATACACTCAACAACCATATGATTGATAAGGTCAGAGTGAAACTTGTTTTCAACGGATCACGCAGAATCGCGAGCTCTCTGTAGCGGTTATGAGCTTCCTGCACGCCAACCGTAAGTTTGTTTAGCCGATCATTAAAAGGGTACTGTGTCCGCAGCGTTTTAGCCGGCTCGGTAGCATCCAGACTTGGCACCAGAATTACAATCTGTATTGCGAGTCCGTATACCGGGTCATCGACCAGTTTAAGATAGGGGCCATCCTGATCGAGATCTCCAATTTCGCTCAGCGGCAGAACTTGCGGTAGCTCGGTGGAGTCGATGCTGCTGGATGCAACAATTGTGTTTAGATGATCGTAAAGTGTTACTTCGTTAGCAGCATACCGCTCGCGTATACGGTCCAGATAGACAACCAGCAGATCATCTTCGATTTCAGCTATTTCTCTCGACATACTGCGGGTCTTCTGCAGGGCATCGCGTTTACGCAGATCCATCGAGCTGCGCCCCAGCTGCAGGGAATCTTCCAGCGCGGTCTCGACGCCGACATCAAACCAGCTGTCGATACCGCGATGCAAAAAACTCAGCGAGAAGTAGTAAACCACGCTCACCGGAATGATAGTCAATAGGACGAACACCCCGATCATGCGCGCGGTCAGGCGCGAACCAATCGTTTTCAGGCGATACTGTACGATTAGTTTGTATACGTTTAAAACAATCAGGCCAAGCAGAGCAACCAGGCCAAGCGCGTTAAAAAACACGAGCCAGTTGTAGTACTTGCCAAAGGTGGCCGAGTGAGAGGTGGCGTCGCTAATCGTATAAAGCGATCCTACCAACAGCACGACCAGCACCACTACGGAAACCGTATTGCGAAATGTGCTGTTCATGACGCGGGACGCCCGACTGCCAATTCATACCACTCGCTCTGCAGATCCCAGTCACTATCCCAGAACCAGCTCGACTGCAGCGGTAGCGGCAACTCACCGGCATCGATACCAAAGCGCACGCGTGCGTAGTAATTCTTATCGGCTGCCAGGTTGTTGATATCCAGCATCGGGTAATTGTAAACCAATTCGATAAACTCCACCGCCGCTTTGCGTTGATCGAAATAATGCCGTTCCGTGGTATTCACGTCGAGCACCACGAATGAATCCAGCATAGGCTGGTAATGCAGCATGTACCGTTGTTTCAACGACACCACCCTGTCATCGAACCAGTAGGCTTTTTCGGCACGGATTTCAACTTCGAACATCAGCGGCACTGCAAAACCCTGGTCGATTGCGATCGATATGAATTCCGGGATCCGGCTCCCTATCTCGAGATCAAGCATCAACATGGTCTCGTTCAGATTAATCTCTGCACGCTTGACAACGAACGGACTGTCATCCTCCGCCAGTGCAGAGGTCACGACCATCAACATCGCCAGTACCAGGACTACCAGGACAGGCCGTGGGCGGCTATGTGCAGTGAAAGCGGTCATGCATGGCCCGATTTTGTTAATAGCGCGTAGTAGAAACCGTCCATGTTATCCCTACCCGTCAGAACCTGGCGACCATGCGGACAGGGTTCACCCCAGGAGACCTCGTGCAGCGTTACCTCGCTGCCATCAGGGTGGCGATCGAGAAACTTGGCAATCTGGACTTCATTCTCATCCTTGAATATCGAACAGGTGCTATACAGCATTCTCCCTCCAGGCTTCAACAGACGCCACAAGGCGTCCAGAATTTTTCGCTGCTGCGCGATTATCGGCATTATATCGCTTTCGCGGCGCAAAAGTTTGATGTCCGGGTGACGGCGTATTACCCCGCTCGCCGAGCACGGCACATCAGCCAGAATACAGTCGTAGTGGTTACCATCGAACCAGCTGTCCGGGTCGGCCGCATCGCCTGACAGAATTCTAGCTGATTTATCGATGCGCAGCAGATTTTGCCGTACCCGTTCGAGTCGGATTTCGCTGCTATCAAGCGCATCCAGCTCAATATCATCATAAGTCTGCAGCAAATGCGCCGTCTTGCCTCCCGGCGCGGCACAGGCATCGAGCACGCGCCCCCCGGCTGCGCATGCCAGTAAACCCGCGGCGAGTTGAGCAGAGGCGTCCTGCACACTGAGAATTCCCTGCTCAAAACCTGTCAATCGGGTTACATCGCATGGTGATACCAGTTCGAGCGCTGTTGCCACTTTTTCATGTTTGCGAGCATCTGCGCCATCCTCCCCGAGCGCATCGATCACATCATCGAGCCTGGCCTGCCGGGTATCGACCCGCAGGGTCATGGGAGGCCGCTGGTTCCCTTGTATTAGCAGCTGGTCTGCCTGTTCACCCCAGTCACGGTGGATTCGTGCCAGCATCCAGTCCGGGTAGGCCTGAGCCTGTGCGTTGCTATCAAGACTTACTTCCTCCCTGACAACGGCGCGCAACACCGCATTCACCAGTCCGCGCGCCCATGCTTTCTTGCGTGATCCGGTCAGTTTCACGGTTTCGTTTACCGCCGCGTGAGCGCCGGTTTTAATGACCAGTAGTTGATAGAGTCCCAGTAAAAGGATTATTTCAATATCGCGATCGCGTTCACGCAGCGGTTTTTGCAATCGCCTGGCGAGTAATGCCGACAACGCGTAGTACCAGCGACATAGACCGAAAACGAGTTCACGGCTTAATCCCAGATCGCGTTTGCTCGCAGTTAACGACTGATACCAGTCGTCAGCAAATATATCGTCCAGCGATCGACCCCGGTCAACGACCTGCAACATTACCTGCAACGCGATCCAGCGAGGATTAGAGGAGTTCATTCCTGTTTGCCCAGCAGACTTCCGCACAGGTTTCTGGCATTCAACGCCTGCGCCGCGGTGCAGCGGTTGCGCCCGGCAAACTGCAACTCGGTTACCTGCAACACCCCGTCGATGCAGCTGACAAATACACCGCGGTTATCGTGCAAGACTACCTCGCCGGGTAATTTTTTATCGATATCGGTAGCAACCCGGGCAGACCAGATGCGGACATTATCATCTTGCAGGAAGGTATAGCTGACGGGCCACGGATTAAAAGCCCGCACCTCCCTCGCTAATTCGGCGACCGGCTTGTGCCAGTCGATTTCCGCCTGCTGCTTGCTCAGGCGGGGCGCGTAAGTTACCCCTGATTCGTCCTGAACCCGGGCCTGCTCAATTGCCGCTTCGATATCATCGATCGATTCCAGCAACAGCTCGGCACCTAGCGACGCCAGCACATCATGCAATTCCGTGGCAGTCCAGCCGGGCTCGATGGCGACTCGACGAGCGGCAATCATGGGTCCGGTATCGAGACCCTCATCCATTTTCATTAGCGTCACGCCACTGTACTCGTCACCCGCCAGAATAGCCTGTTGTATCGGCGAGGCACCTCGCCATCTGGGCAACAGGGAGGCATGTATATTGACGCAACCCAGGCGGGTAGCGGAAAGTACCGTCACTGGCAGGAGCAGACCGTAGGCTGCGACGATCATCAGATCGGCACTAAATGCGCGTATCTCGTCCACCGCGGCGCGGTCCTTCAGATTGACCGGTTGGCAAACCGTCAAATTGTGCTCGAGCGCAAAACGCTTGACCGGGCTTTGCTGCAGTTTGCGACCACGCCCGGCAGGACGGTCTGGTTGCGTATACACCGCAACGACGTGGTGCTCACTGTTCACCAGCGCAGCCAGCGCCGGAACAGCAAATTCCGGAGTCCCCGCATAAATAATGTTGTACATAGATTCGGTGAAGCTAGCTGGACTTTTGTTTCTGTTGTTTGACCAACTTACTGCGAATACGGTTACGTTTCAGATTAGACAGGTAATCGACGAACAGCTTGCCTTCGAGATGGTCCATTTCATGCTGGATACAGACTGCCTCGATTCCTTCGGCCTCGAATTCCGAGCTTACGCCATCCACATCCTGGGTACGTACCCGGATACGGTCGGCCCGGCTTACCTTTTCATAGAAGCCCGGCACCGACAGGCAGCCCTCATCCATTTCCTCTTCGCCTTCGGCGGATAAGATCACCGGATTTATCAGGCACCTGGGCTGGTTTCGCGCTTCCGAAACGTCCATCACCAGCAGGCGGATATGCCGGTCAACCTGGGTCGCAGCGAGGCCGATACCCGGCGCTTCGTACATGGTTTCGAACATATCGCCAACCAATTGTTTGAGGTTTTCGTCAAATTCGCTAACCGGTTTGGCAACGGTTCTGAGACGCGGATCGGGGAAATGTAAAATATTTAATAGTGCCATCGTGAATTACTTCAAGAAAAGTTACAGCTAGTCGTTCCAAGTTAATGATTATATTAGAATCTTCACAGGTAAAATACTTGTAGTCGGATGTTTTTAGTCTACAATCCATCAATTAATAACGCATTTTCAGGGGTTTTTATGCCTAGCTTCATCAATAGACAGCTTATTAAAGGGATAATTCTGCTTTCCACTATATTGCTGATAGCTGCCTGTGCCGAGCCAGAACCCTACGCCGTCGTTCACGAACCCGAGCAGCCCTCCGCAGCTAACACTGTCGAAGCCAGCATCGCTGAACCGGAGCCCGAACCTGAACCGATCGCCCAGGTCACCGAGCCTGTCGAACCTGTCGTTTATGAAGAGGAGTATCCCGAAACCTACATTGTACAAGAAGGCGACACGCTATGGGATATCTCGACCGTGTTTTTACGCGATCCCTGGTTCTGGCCTGAAATCTGGTTCAAGAATCCCCAGGTTGAAAATCCTCACCTGATTTATCCTGGTGATACCCTCGCCATTGTCTACGTCGGCGGCGAGCGCAAGGTCCAGGTCCTGTCGCGTGGTGAAGACGGCTCGGTACTGTCGCAAACTGCGGAAGGGCTCAAGGTGGTCAAGGTTAACCCCAGGGTTCGCTCCACTCCGATCGATGCCACCATCGCTTCGATTCCAATCGACTCGATCCGTCACCTGCTCGAGCGACCGATGGTAATGGATGAGGACACGCTGAACAATTCCGCCTACGTGCTCGCCAGTCTCGATGACCATCTCGTTAACAGTCTCAACGACAAGCTTTATGTGCGCAAGCTCGATACCAGCAAAGGCGGTGGACGTTACCAGATTTATCGCCCAAACAAGCCCCTGTACGACCCTATCACCAATGAACTGCTGGGCTACGAAGCGCTTTACGTCGGTGAATCCAAATTATTGCTGCGCGGCGACCCGGCATCGGTAAGAGTGACCCAGTCAGACCGTGAAATCCTGCGCGACGATCGAGTGATCCCGATGGATAACACCAACTTTGAACGTGATTTCTTACCCAGACCACCGCGCAACGCGGTCAACGGAGAAATCGTAGCGCTGCTCGATGCAATATCGCAAACCGGCATCTACCAGACTATCGCGATCAACCTGGGCAATCGGGATGGTCTCGAAAGCGGCAATATCCTGAAAATTCGTCGCTACGGAAATGTTGTCCGCGACAAGAAAGAGGAAGACCCGAACTTTCTCGTCAAGCTGCCGGATGAAGAGGTAGGCATGGCGATGATTATCCGCTCGTTCGAGAAAATGAGTTACGCATTGATCATGGAAGCTGATTTCCCGATCAGCCTGCAAGATTACGTCCAGTCCCGTAACCTCGCGCATCCGCTAACAAACAGTCTACTAACTGGCACCGGGCAAACGCCCGGTGCTATAGTATGCGGGTCTGCAAATGGAACTGGAGGCCACAATGCAAAAGGATTTGCTCAGCGATTTTCTTCATCTTTATCACAGCCTGGGATACAGACGCGCCGTATTGGCCGCTCTCCTTGATCACTTCGACGGAGATTCCGAACGGGCTTGCCGCAGCAGTACCAGCGAGCTCAGGGCAGCGGGATTAGATCACGGCAGCGTCCGCAAAATCAGGGCGCGGCAACACCCACAGGTTGCGCGCGATCAGGCCTGGGCAGCGGACAGCCGCAACCACCTGCTTCATTACCGGCACAGCGTCTACCCGGAGTTGCTGCGCCAGAGCAAAGGTTACCCTGTACTAATCTACGCCAGCGGAAACCTGTCGCTGCTGTCCGAGCCACAGGTGGCAATTGTCGGCAGTAGAAACTGTACTCCCGGTGGAGCGCAAACGGCGCTTGATTTCGCCGCGCAGCTCGCCGCCGGAGGACTGGTAATAACCAGTGGCATGGCACTTGGAATCGACGCGGCCGCGCATCGCGGCGCCCTGCACGCGGAGGGTAAGACTATCGCGGTAACCGGCACCGGGCTGGATCTGATCTATCCCTCTGCCAATCGCAAATTGTGCGCGGAAATTATCGAACGGGGCTTGATCGTCTCCGAGTTTCCATTGGGAACCCGTGCCAGACCGGCGAATTTTCCGCAGCGCAACCGCATTATCAGCGGTCTTTCAATGGCGACCCTGGTGGTAGAGGCGGCAAAACGCAGCGGGTCACTGATTACAGCCCGGCTGGCGGCCGAACAAGGCCGCGAGGTGTATGCAATTCCGGGCTCGATCCACAATCCCCAGACCCGCGGCTGCCATCAATTGATTCGGGATGGTGCCATGCTCGTAGAAACGCCAGCGGATATTGTCGGCGGCTTATCCGGTCTGGCCAGCTTTGTGATCGAGCAGAAATTTCGGGACCCCGAAAGCCGGATCGAACCCCTCGATCGCGAACATCAACGACTGCTCGAAGCGATCGGCTATGATCCCGTAGACTGTGACATACTTGTGCAACGTAGCGGCTTGACCATCGACAAGCTTTCATCCATGCTACTGGTACTTGAGCTTAGCGATTTAATTCAATCGGCACCTGGCGGCTGCTTCGTCAGGATCTAAAAGAGGCATTCATGAAAGAAGGTGTTATCGACGTTCTAATGTATATATTTTCGAGCTATGCGGACCAGGATGAAAACCTGCCTGAAGACCGCGACGGGATAGATGCCGACTTGCGCTCAGCGGGTTTCGAGCCGCTTGAAATTGACAAGGCATTTGAATGGCTGGATGGCCTGGCGCAGGTCGAAGACGACACCGCAATAGATCAATCCTCCATCGCAACTCGTGTTCTGGCAAGCGAAGAAAGTGCGCGCCTTGCATATAATGCCCAGGGGTTCCTGTTATTCCTCGAGCAATCCGGCGTGCTTACACCAAGGTTGCGTGAAATGGTTATCAACCGCGTCATGGCTCTCGAATCGAATTCCGAGGTCGATATCGAAGAATTGAAGTGGGTCGTCATGATGGTACTGTTCAATAGCTCGGAGGAGCAGGATGAAAACGCATTGATGCATTACGAAGACATCGTGTTTTCTGATCAGCCCGCAGTCTTTCATTGAGCGTCGTAACTTTGTCAGCAATCGTCTTAGATCAGTAGCAGTTTATGGCACGTCATCTCGTCATCGTAGAATCTCCGGCTAAAGCCAGAACTATCGAGAAGTACCTGGGCAAGGATTTCAAGGTGCTGGCCTCTTACGGCCATGTGCGCGACCTTGTCCCCAAGGAAGGTGCCGTCGAAACCGACAACGCGTTCAAAATGAATTACACCGCGGTCGAGCGCAATCACAAACATATCGCCAACATTAAAAAAGAGCTCAAAAAAGCTGACTCGCTTTACCTGGCAACTGACCCGGATCGCGAAGGTGAGGCGATCTCGTGGCATTTGTATGAACTGCTGAACGAAAAGAACTTAATGAAGAACAAACGCGCCTACCGGGTGGCTTTCTACGAAATTACCAAACAGGCTGTTTCAGAGGCGATCGCAAATCCGCGTGAAATCACCATGGACCTGGTTAACGCCCAGCAAGCCCGCAGGGCACTCGACTACCTGGTCGGCTTTAACCTGTCACCTCTGCTGTGGCGGAAAATCCGGCGCGGTCTTTCCGCCGGACGGGTACAAAGCCCTGCCCTGCGCATGATCGTCGAGCGGGAGCTTGAGATCGAAGCTTTCAATCCGCTCGAATACTGGAGTATCGAGGCAGACAATGTTTTTGACGAACAGCCGTTCAGCGCCAAGCTCAATCTCCTGGCCGGCGAAAAAGTCAAGCAGTTCACGATTACCAATGCCGAGCAGGCCAATGATGCGCATCGTCGCCTGAGCGAAGCAGCGCAGGGTAAGTTACGCGTCGACAAGGTCGCAAAGAAACAGCGCACGCGCAACCCGACACCGCCCTTCACCACGTCAACCCTGCAACAGGAAGCCGCGCGCAAACTGGGTTTTGGTGCGCAGCGCACCATGCGCACAGCGCAGCGACTCTACGAAGGTATCGACATCGGCGCCGGCCAGGTCGGGCTTATTTCATATATGCGTACTGACTCGGTATCGCTCTCTAGCGACGCGCTTGGTGAAATCCGCGAATTTATCGCCGAAAAGTTCGGTGAAAACAATCTACCGGAAACGCCACGCGAATATAAAACCAAATCCAAGAATGCGCAGGAAGCACATGAAGCAATCAGACCGACCAGCGCGCGTAACGAACCGTTCAAGATCAAGCAGCATCTCGGCGATGACGAATTCCGCCTTTACAGCCTGATCTGGAAACGCACCATAGCCTGCCAGATGATTCACGCAACCCTCGACACGGTTTCAGTAGATCTGGCCTGTGGCAGCGACAACAGCTTCAGGGCAAGCGGCTCCACCATTCGCGACCCCGGTTTCATGCGTGTTTACATCGAGGACAAGGATGAACCCAAAAAGGATGACAACAAGGAGAACATCCTGCCACCACTGGCTGAAGGCGACATCGTCAATCTGAATGAAATCAGGCTGGAGCAGCATTTCACCCAGCCGCCGCCGCGCTTCAGCGAGGCCTCGCTGGTGAAGACGCTCGAGGAGCACGGCATTGGACGACCATCCACCTATGCTTCGATCATCACTACCCTGCTCGATCGCGAATACGTCGAACTGGAAAGCAAACGTTTCCATCCGACCGACGTCGGGCGGGTGGTAGTCCGTTTCCTGACCCAGCACTTCAAACAGTACGTCGACTACGATTTCACGGCTCAACTGGAGGATTCACTGGATGAAATTTCGCGCGGCGAGAAAGACTGGATACCGTTGATGGAGAATTTCTGGACCTCTTTCAAACACCAGGTCGACGACAAGATGGAAACAGTTAGTCGCGACGAGGCGATACAGGCCAGACAGCTCGGTACTGACGAAAAAACCGGTAAACCAATCTCGGTGCGCATGGGACGCTACGGTCCTTTTGTCCAGATCGGCACGCGCGAGGATGAAGATAAACCGCGCTTTGCAGGCCTTCGGCCCGGGCAGAAAATGGACTCGATCACGCTCGAAGAAGCACTTGAACTATTCAAGCTGCCACGCGAGCTCGGGGTTTCTCCCGAAGGCGAGCAGATTTCCGCCAACATTGGTCGCTTCGGACCTTACATCAAGTATGATTCCAAGTTTGTGTCACTCAAGGTAAAGGAAGGAGATGATCCCTATACGGTGACGCTGGAGCGTGCGCTGGAGCTGGTCGCGGAGAAGAAAGGGTTCGATGCAAATCGGGAGATCAAGGTTTTCGAGGGTACCGACATCGTAATACTGCGCGGTCGCTACGGCCCCTATATTACCGACGGTAACAAGAACGCTCGTATTCCCAAGGATGTTGAAGACCCGGCAACGCTGGACCAGGCAACCTGCCAGGAATTGATCGAAAAAGCACCCCTGCCGAAATCGAAACGCAAAAAGGCAACTGCGAAGAAAAAGGCTGCACCAAAGAAAGCTGCCAGGAAAAAGGCTACCGCCGCCGCCAGCTGAAAACAGCCTGTTATGAGTCCGTGGGCACTAAATCGCTTCGCACATGCGGTATCACAGGGCGCAGTTTTCGGCTATCCGACCGATACCATCTGGGGATTCGGCTGTCATCCCCTGATCGCAAGCAGTGTTGCCCGCATACTGCGCATCAAGCGACGCAGTCCCGACAAAGGCCTGATCCTGCTGTCGTCGAAAGTCGAATACTGCATGAGCTATGTCGGACTCGACAGCGGACAGCTCGAACCGGTGCAGCGGGCGACTGATCATCCCACCACCTGGCTGGTGCCCGCAAGCGAGGAATGTCCGGCCTGGATTCGCGGCAATTACCCAACGGTCGCGATCAGAATCACCAATCACCCTTTGCTCGAGTTTTTGTGCGCGCGCCTGCAGGCGCCCATAGTCTCGACCAGCGCCAATCGCAGCGGTAAGTCCTGCGTACGTAATTCCGTGCAGATGCGCAAACAATTCGGCGATGAACTTGATTTTATCGTTAGCGGCTTCGCCACGGGCGGTAACAGGCCGAGTGAGATAAAATCCCTGCTCGACAGAACAACGATAAGGAACAGTGCCTGATGGGAATCGACATAAATCGGGTCAACGACTATCTGCAGAACTTACAGGCCGGCATCACCGACGAGCTGCAGCAAATCGACGGTAATGCCGTTTTCGAAGTCGACACATGGCAACGCGAGGCCGGGGGTGGTGGACGCAGCATGGTGCTGCGCGGCGGTGCCGTATTCGAACAGGCCGGGGTCAATTTTTCCGAGGTCTATGGCAGCAAGCTACCCGCTTCGGCCAGCGCGCATCGACCCGAGCTGGCCGGGAGGCAGTTCCGAGCAATGGGCGTTTCGCTGGTTATCCACCCGGACAATCCTTACATACCGACATCGCATGCCAATGTGCGTTTTTTTGTTGCCGAGAAACCCGGCGAGGAACCGATCTGGTGGTTCGGCGGCGGCTTTGACCTGACACCGTATTACGGGTTCAAAAGCGATTGTGAGCACTGGCATCGCGTCGCCAGACAGGCCTGCGATGCCTTCGGTCCGACGCGCTACGCAGAGTACAAGAAATGGTGTGATGACTACTTTTATCTCAGGCATCGCGATGAAGCGCGTGGGATCGGCGGACTGTTTTTCGACGATTTGAATGAGCCCGATTTCGAGCAGGCGTTTGCCTTCATGCGCAGTGTCGGTGATCACTACCTGCCCGCCTACACGCCCATTGTCGAGCGGCATAAGAACGATGCCTTCGGCGAACGGGAAAAAGAGTTTCAGTGGTACCGTCGCGGTCGCTATGTTGAATTCAACCTGGTTTACGATCGTGGGACCCTGTTTGGCCTGCAATCCGGCGGACGCACCGAATCGATCCTGATGTCGCTACCCCCGGTAGTAAACTGGCGCTACAATTACCAGCCCGCAGCAGGTAGTGCGGAAGCCGAGTTGACTGACTATTATCTGAAACCGCGTGACTGGCTGGCATAGATATAACCATGATGGATAGCTTTCCCGAAATTGAAATAAACCAGCAGGACGAAGAGTTCAGCAAATGCGACCTCTGCACCAATTCGAAATGCTGTACTTACGTTACCCAGCAAATCGACACACCGCGCTCCAAGTATGATTTTGAGGTTTTGTTATGGCAGGTGTCGCATGACGGAGTCGGCGCCTACAAGGACGACGACGGCTGGTTTGTGATGTTTGAAGCTCGTTGCCAACATCTGCTTACAGACGGACGCTGTAACATCTATGAGCAGCGCCCCACCATCTGCCGCTCACACAGTAATGATTACTGCGAATACGATGCCCCGGCCGAGGATGGTTTCGATCTGTACTTCCCTGACTACGATGCACTGCTGCAATTTTGCCGGAAAAAATTCAAGCGCTGGAGCACCGGCAATCCGCCACCTTCCTGATCCTGCCTGGCAAATCAGAATCACGCGTTTTGTTTTTACGCAAGCTGATTTAACATGTAGCGGATTTCAGCATCCAATGACATTAATGCAACCGCGGATTAAAAAAGATGAAACCACAACACGTTGATTCAGATAGCATTATCGATTCAATCCTCGATCTGTTTGCTCAGCGCGGTGCCCAGGAATACATGGGCGAAGCAGTTACCATGTCACAACACATGGAGCAAAGCGCCGCCTGCGCCGTTGCCGATGGCGCCCCGGACAGCCTGGTGATTGCCGCGCTGTTGCATGACATTGGACATTTCGTCGGCGACCATCCGATAGAAGCCCTGGAAAATGGCATCGACAATACTCACGAGGAAGTCGGGGCGAGCTATCTGGAACCCTATTTTCCAGCTTCGGTTACCGAACCGATTCGACTGCATGTCGCCGCCAAACGATATCTCTGCGCAACCAACGATGAATACTTCGGCCGTTTGTCAGACGCATCGGTGAATTCACTCATGGTGCAGGGGGGGCGATGAGCCCGGCGGAGGTCGAAAGTTTCGAATCCAACCCGCATTATAAAGACGCGGTTCAGCTGCGGCTTTACGACGACGATGGCAAGGTTGCGGGCCTGACCATCAAGCCGGTAACCGATTATCGTCATTTGCTTGATTCATTTCTGCTGACCTGAAATGAACCGAATCCAGCATTTCTCTCACGATAGCGAAGAACTGACGATTGTCTGGGAAGACGCGAGCCAGAGTCAGCTGCAGTCAATCTGGCTACGCGATCATTGCCAGATGCCTGCCAGCCGCAATCCAGACAATGGACAGCGACTGTTAAACATAACCAACATCCCGCATGACTCCTGCATCGATCGGGTAAGTCTCGAAGACGGTCGCCTGGTCATCGAATTCAGGCCGGACGGTCATCGTTCGGAATTCGATCCCGAATGGCTGTATGAAAATTGCTATAGCCTCAATCGACAACATGATGATCGTAGCGATACAAATAAAATTCTCTGGTCTGGCGATTCCTTCCAGCGAGGCTTGCCGCGCTACGCCTACGATGCGTTCTGCGCGCAGCCCGGAAGTCAGCGCGCCGCCCTGCAGGCAGTCAGCGACTATGGCTTTGTGCTGCTCGACGCGGTGCCCTGTGAGGATGGCCAGGTATTGAAGGTAATCGAACAGTTTGGCTATGTGCGCGAGACCAATTATGGTCCTTTTTTCGAAGTGCGCACCAAGGTCGACCCGAACAACCTCGCCTACACCAACCTGGGACTGGGCTGTCATCTCGACAACCCGTACCGGGACCCGGTGCCGGGTTTACAGTTACTGCATTGCCTTGAATCGTCAACTGCCGGGGGTGAATCGATATTACAGGATGGCTTCATGGCGGCAAGAATACTGCGCGATGAAAATGCGGAACACTTTGCCATGCTCAGCCAGAACTGGATTAATTTTCGTTTACGTGACGATGCAGCCGATTTACGTTCCCGGGTTCCTTTTATCGAAACCAACGATCTCGGCGCGGTAATCAAGGTGCGCTTCAATAATCGCTCCATCGATACGATCAACCTGCCACCCGCGGTAATCCGCTCGTTCTACGCGGCTTACCGCCACTATGCCGAAATCCTCGAGCGCGAAGAATTACAAACCGTATTCAAGCTGCAGCCTGGCGAACTCATGTTGTTCGATAACACGCGAATATTACATGCACGAAAAGCCTATTCAGCGGCGGGTAGCCGCCACTTACAGGGTGCTTACAGCGACCTGGACGGCCTCTATAGCAGTTTGCGGATCCTCGAAGCCGGCTCATGAAATACCGGGGTATTGTTTTCGACAAGGACGGCACCCTGCTCGATTTCAATCGCACCTGGCTACCCATCTATCTGTACGCCGCGCAGGAGTTTGCCGAAGGCGATACCGGGCTTGCCGAATCGCTGCTCACACAGCACGGCTTTGACCGCAGCAAGCACAAATTTATCGGCGGCAGCCTGCTAGCGGCTGGTAACAATCAGCAGATTGCCGATGCCTGGGCGGTTCAGATGGGCAAGCCGGACCAGGCTGAAGCCATCGGCACGCAACTTCACCGCATATTTCGTGACCAGGGAGCCATACAGGCGACCCCGGTAAAACAGCTCGCCAACACGCTAAGGCGGCTGAAACAGTCCGGCCGCAAACTGGGCGTCGCAACGGCAGATAGTCACCAGGGCATAATTAACACCTTGCAGGCTTTCGATGTGCTGCAGGAGTTTGATTTTCTTGCCGGCTACGATAGTGGCCACGGCGTCAAACCGGAGGCCGGCATGGTGCTCGCCTTTTGCACGCAAATGGCGCTATCCGCAGAGTCCGTGGTCGTAGTCGGGGACAACCGACATGATATCGAAATGGGCAGAAACGCCAACGCCGGCCTTTGCGTCGGTGTTTTAACCGGTACCAGCACGCGCGGCGATCTCGAAAGTATCGCTGATATCGTCATCGAAGATATCAGCCTGCTAGCGGAAGTAATCTAGCCCTCGACCACCGGCAGCTCGCAGGGCAATCCCCACTCGCACCAGGAAGCGTCGTAAATGGCGAAGTTTTCATAGCCGATATACTCTGCCGCGAAGGCGACAATACAGGCAGTAACCCCGGAACCACAGCTGTAGATAGTGCGCTCGCTTTCAGCAATCAAAGGCGCAATAACTTCCCGCAGTTCGTCCCTGGGTTTGAGCAAACCGTGTTTGAACATATCCGCAAACGGCAGATTCAGCGCTCCCGGCATGTGTCCGCGGCGCAAGCCGGGACGCGGTTCGTCTGCCGTGCCAAGGAAGCGCGGCTCGGGGCGCACATCGAGCACGCAAACCGAAGCATTGTCGAGTGCAGCTAAAACTTCAGCTGCATCGGCAACCAGCTTCCGGTTCACTTTGGCGATGAAATCTCCGGCCGCGTACGCAGGTACTTCAGGCAGGCTTTCAATCGGGTATTCAGCCTCGTCCCAGGCCACCAGACCACCATCGAGCAGGGCCACATTATCGCAACCCATCGCACGCAGCATCCACCAGGCACGCGGACTGGAAAACATGCCCATGCTGTCATAAACAACGACGACACTGTCCTGCTTCAGACCCAGCAACTGGAGCTCGCGGGTAAACAGTTCCGCCTGCGGTAACATGTGGGGCAGATCTGAATCCGGGTCACTGATCCTGCCATCGAAATCGAAAAACCTGGCCCCGAGTATATGCTCCTGCTGCCATTCCCTGAGCGCGTCGCGTCCGGTAGCCGGCATATGCCAGCTGGCATCGAAAATAATCAGATCAGGATGTTCGAGGTGCTGCCGCAGCCAGGAAACACTGACCAGTGAATCGGGTAGTTGTAAAGTCGCCATCATCTTTATCCGGGGTTTTACCAGGGCGGCAAGATATCCAATTGCATTGCGTCTGGCAAGCAGGAAACTCTGCCGCTATAGTGCGGGCGCTATGTTCAATCTATCAAAACGAAACAGCGGCATGGTTTTCGCCCTGGTCACCGCATGCGGGCTCGGTGCAATTACTACCCAGGCGAAGATCTTTTACAGCGACGGCGGTAACGCGCTGACCCTGATGCTGGCGCGTTTTGCCGTGTCGACGATTGTGTTCGGTTTACTATTGCTGATCAGGCGAGACAGTTTCAGGGTAGCGGCTAGCAACCGCATAGCGCTGACAGCACTTGGTATTGTCTGGTCCGGGGCGATGATCTACTACCTGATGGCGGTGGAAACAATTTCCGTCAGCCTGGCAGTCCTGATTCTCTACTTTTACCCGTTACTGGTGCTGGCCTACGCCATTTTTACGCGCCACCTAAAGCCATCGGCGGGATTGATTACGTTGTTCTGCGCCGCCTTTATCGGTCTTTACATTACCCTGTCCGGGTCTGAAATGACGCTCAATGTAAATGGCATACTGTTTGCTTCGCTGGCCAGCTGTGGCGCAGCCTTCACTTTTATCTGTGGTGCCAGGGTAGCGCCGTCGATGTCTCCCCTGCTGATGACCTTCTGGATTAATGCGCTCGGTTTACTGCTGATACTGCCAATGATGATTGACAAGCTCGCCTTCCCTGCCGCGTCTGCCGGAACGATAGCCTTAAGCCTGACGACAGTTTTTTACCTGGTCGCCATCCTCAGTCAGTTTGAAGCCCTGGCGCGCCTGCCCGCCGCCCGCGCCGCCTTCCTGTTGAACCTGGAGCCGGTGGTATCGATACTGCTGGCGCAACTGGTACTGAACGAAACCCTCAGCAATGTCCAGCTCAGCGGGGTTATCCTGGTAATCTCCGTGGTAATCCTGTCGTTGCGCTTTAAACCGGCAACCGCTTGATCCACGAACCGGTTTCGGGCAAGGTCGTGTTTCCCGTGATAAATCAAATATGAGTAATGTAAAATGACCAAGGCAATTCGAATTCATGCAACCGGTGGCCCCGAAGTCCTGCAATGGGAAGATATAGAAGTTGACGATCCCGGCCCCGGCCAGGTTCGTCTGCAACAGTCAGCCTGTGGCCTCAACTACATTGACGTTTTTGGCCGCAGTGGAATGTACCCGGTCGGCGATCTGCCTGCGGTGCTGGGAATGGAAGGCGTCGGCGTGGTCGAAAAGGTCGGTGACGGCGTTGAAGATCTCGCTGCCGGGGACCGGGTTGCCTATCCCATGACCCTTGGCGCCTATGCTGAAGCACGCCTTATCGATGCGAGCAAACTGGTTTCCCTGCCCGACTCGATCAGCGATGAAACCGCCGCCGCAATGATGCTCAAGGGGCTGACAGCGCACTACCTGCTGTTCCGCACCTACCCGGTAAAAGCGGGTGACAGTATCCTCGTCTACGCCGCTGCAGGCGGCGTAGGTCTGATTCTCTGTCAATGGGCTAACCTGCTGGGCGCAACGGTTATCGGTTGCGTAGGCTCGGAAGAAAAAGCCCAGCTCGCCAGGGACAATGGCTGTAACCATACCATTCTCTACCGTAATAAGGATATCGCCACCCGGGTGCGCGAACTCACCAATGGTGTCGGCGCAGCGGTGGCTTATGATTCAATCGGCAAAGCAACCTTCGACGCCTCGCTGGATTCGTTACGCCCGTTCGGAGTGCTCGCCACCTACGGTAACGCGAGTGGACCGGTCGAACCATTCAACCCGGGCATTCTGGCCGGCAAGGGATCGCTTTATGTCACGCGCCCAACCCTCGCCACCCACATCTCGACCCGGGAGCTGCTGGATGAAGGCGCCAGCCGCCTGCTTGACGTGGTCGGTAGTGGCCAGGTTCGGATTAGCGTCAATCAAACCATACCGCTGGCGGATTGCAGCGAGGCGCATCGCCAGCTCGAAGCCCGCGAAACGACCGGATCCACGGTATTGAAAATATAGTCAAAACTGTCATACCAGTACAGTTTTGAATCAGGCTTAAATTTCCCGTTGAAAGCCTCGAAAAGTCTACTTTTCGGGGCTTTCAGACTGTTTCATTTTGATCACTGAATCGCGATCAAATTATGATTAAAAACAATAATTTACAGAATTAATTAAAAGTCTTTTCGAAAACGTCAAAAAAGACCTGTGACGCAGCGCACAAAGTTCTCGTGAACTACTTCTCAAAAGCCGAATCAGGGCAAATCTGTTACGCAAAACTGTTATGCATTAATTTCAAATAAACTGAATCTGTTACTGTTGCCATTGCTACCTATAATACCCGACATTAACTTAACACCGCTGTCAGATTTGAACCCCTGACCGCACTATTACAGGAGCAATACCATGAGCACTTTGAAAGCGAAACAATTTCACCTCATCGACGATATGGACATCGCGGCAAAGACTTTTGCAGTGATCGAGCGCGTCGAAGAGTTCTCAAACAAGACAACCGACATCGTCCGTACCTGGGCACGTCGTTCGCATGACCGACGCATGCTGGCGCGTATGAACGAGCATCTGCTCAACGATATCGGCCTGAATCCCTTCGACGTAAACCGTGAAGTAGGAAAATACTTCTGGCAGAAATAGAGACTTGCTCAAGCGGTGTGGATCAAGCGATCCACACCGTTTTCTATTCCAGACCTGCAAGCAATCTCCGCGCCTGATCTCTCAGGCAAACCCGTCATTCGACAATCATCTGCTAAGATCCAGATAACATAAACTTCTGCTTTACACTCCGCTACTGCTTCAAGCGATAACCGGTTTTAAACATCCACCACACCAGCACCAGGCAAACCAGCAGAAACAGGCAGATCATTGCCAGGCTGACTCCGACACTGACATCGGCCACCTCGAAGAAACTCCAGCGAAACCCGCTGATCAGGTACAACACCGGGTTGAACAGGGTCACTGTCTGCCACGCAGGCGGCAGCATGTTAACCGAATAAAAACTGCCGCCGAGGAAAACCAGCGGCGTAATCACCAGCATCGGAATCAATTGCAGCTTCTCGAAATTAGTCGCCCACAGCCCGATGATGAACCCAAACAGCGCGAAAGAAATACAGGTCAGCACCAGGAACAAAACCATAACGAACGGGTGCGCGATATTCAGATCGACGAACAGGTTCGCTGTCAGCAGGATAATGGTACCCAGGATCAATGATTTCGACGCCGCCGCACCGACATAACCGACCACGATTTCGAAAAAAGATATCGGCGCCGACATGACTTCGTAAATGCTGCCGGTAAACTTGGGGAAGAATATCCCGAATGACGCATTCGAAATGCTTTGCGTCAACAGCGACAGCATGACCAGCCCCGGTACGATGAAAACGGCATATGACACCCCTTCAATCTCTTCGATACGGGAACCGATGGCAGCACCGAATACAACGAAATAAAGCGAGGTTGAAATAACCGGCGATGCAATCGTCTGCAGCAGGGTATGCCAGGCGCGCAGCATCTCGTATTTATAGATAACCCTGATGGCCTGATAATTAATCATCGTGTGTTTACCAATCTTACAAAAATCTCTTCGAGGGAACTCTGGCTGGTTTGCAGATCCTTTAACACGATCCCGACCTCGTTGAGGCTCTTTAACAAGGCGGTGATACCGGTTCTTTCGACATCGGGATCGTAGGTATAGGTCAACTGGTTGCCGTCTGCGGAAGTCTCCAGGTTAAAAGCCTCCAGTCCCGCCGGAATTTTGTCGATCGACTGCTTGAGTTCGATCAGTAGCTGCTTCTTACCCAGTTTTTGCATAAGGCATTGCTTGTCATCCACCAGCAACAACTCTCCCTGGTTGATAATACCGACTCGATCGGCTATCTCCTCGGCTTCTTCGATATAATGCGTGGTCAGGATGATTGTCACCCCCGACTCGTTCAGTCGGCGCACCATTTGCCACATATCCTGGCGCAACTCGACATCGACACCGGCCGTCGGCTCGTCGAGAAAAAGGATACGTGGCTCGTGCGACAGGGCCTTGGCAATCAACACGCGTCGCTTCATTCCACCCGAGAGTTGCCGCAACTCGTTGTCCTTCTTGTCCCACAGGGACAGGTCCTTGAGCAACTGCTCCAGATAGGCGGGATTGGCCTTCTTACCGAATAGCCCGCGGCTGAAATTGACTGTATTCCAGACAGTGTCGAACGCGCCCAGCGTTAACTCCTGCGGTACCAGCCCGATCAGGTTACGCGTTACACGATAATCATCGATGATATCGTTTCCAGCCACGGTTACGGTACCCGAGCTCGCCGAGACGATGCCGCAGATAATCGAGATCAACGTGGTCTTGCCGGCGCCGTTGGGGCCGAGCAAGGCCAGTATTTCGCCCTCGTTGATATCGAGATCGACCGTGCTCAGGGCCTGGTGTCCACCGCTATAAACCTTGGACAGGCCCTTGATATTGACTATGGATGACATCGCGCGATTCTACTATCAGATCCGTCTGCTGAACATCACTATATCGCGACGCAGATGGCGAGTTTCAACATCGATATGATCAGTTATACTCGTCGCATTCTTTTTGACGGGAACAATGCCATGACGGTATTAAGACTTCATTCCGAACCGCTGCAGGATAGCTGGCTGGATCTTTACGGCCACCTCAACGAGGCCTACTACCTGGTCCCGTTCAGCAACACGACCTGGATCATGCAGGATCATTTCGGTATCGGTAGCGAATACTTTGATAAAACCGGTTGTGCTATTTACACCGTCGAAACCCATTTACGTTACCTCAACGATGTGCGCGCTCCGGCGTCCATGGAGATTGAAACCCTGGTGCTCGGCAGCGACGCGAAGAAAATCTGGTTTGCTCATCGAATGCTGGTTGGCGGTGAACTCTGCGCCACCGCGGAGTTTATGGCGCTGCACTACAATACCCGCGAGAAACGCACGATGGAGATGCCCGAAGAAGTCCAGGCGATGTTGAAAGCCGCCGCAGTAGCGGAATTACCCGACTGGGTCGGACGTCGGATCAGCCTGGTGAAGAAATAGCCGGCTGCAAGGGCACGTTTAGAAAAACACCGAACTCCTGCGCAACGTTACAACTCACGCGCGCGTGCACCCTGCCCTGGCGATCGCGAAACGACTGCGTGGCGGTTGCCGGAAAAACACCTTCGTGCCAGATACCCGGATGGATAAAAAGGCCGCGCCTGCCATCACACCAGAATGCGATAATATCTTCGAGCCCGAGATCATCACCCGCTAACGCCACCGGCACCACAAACGGCTGGTTATCCATGGGGTAGAACATTTGTCCACCATCGGGGTGGTAGTTCAGATGCCATAACAACACCCGTTCCGGCTGTTTCATTGATGCATCCGCATTCGCGATACCTGGATTATCGGCCCAACCCAGAATGTAGTGACCATCTACCGCGTCGTTGCGGCCATGCAAAAAATCGCCCTTCCATTCGCTGTGAAAGATACCTTCGACAACGCCGCCCTCGTCACCGGTACCGGCATCGATCGGGCGCCAACCCTGTGCCGGCCACTGCACAATCTCGATTTCGAAATCCTCGGGGTTTTTCACCAGGCAGCCGTAGTCGGCGACCGATTCATCGGTGGCCACGACCAGGGGCACATCATGCCATGGCAATTGCGCCGGCACGTCAGGAGACAGGTAATCGACTGGCTGCAGCATTTAAAAGTTCTCCACCCACGGGCGTAAATCGATTTCGTGTGTCCACGCGCTGCGATGCTGGTTTAACACCGCCATGTAGGTCTGCGCGATAGCGTCGGGCTCGAGTTCGGCGTCATTCGCATTGCTGGTTGCGTCACTGGCACTCAGATCGCGGCCCGGTGAAGCGATTCCTCCGTCGATGATGAAATGTGCCACATGAATATTTTCGGGTCCGAGTTCGCGTGCCAGGCTCTGCGCAAGGCCGCGCAGGGCAAATTTGCCCATGGCAAAAGGCGCGAAATTGGGGAAACCTTTGACGCTCGCGGTAGCGCCGGTAAAGAATAGCGCGCCCCCGCCAAGTCGTTGCATGCCGATCGCTGCCTGTTGCGCAACCAGGAAAGCGCCGTATGCAGTTTGCATCAGCGAGTCAAGTACGAGTTCCGGATCAAGCACGGTAATCGAACCAGCAGTATAGGCGCTGGCATTGTAGAGCACGACATCGGCGCTACCCACATCCTGCTCCAGCGACGCGAACAAATCCCTGACCGAATCCACGGAGGTCGCGTCACAACTAATCGCGTGCGCACCGATCTGCGCACACAGGCTATCGAGTTTGGAGATGTTTCTTGCCGCCAGCACTACCCTGTAGCCCTGTGCCGCCAGCGCTCGCGCAAACGAGGCGCTGTTACCACTACCGGCACCCACTATTAATGCAACTTTAGACATGGCAACCTCTCAGCTCTGCGTTTACAAGAACCTTATTAAAACGCCGGGCGAGGAATTTGTATAGCGGAATTTAGCAAACTGTCTTGTTATAAAATCGGGCGTCTGGCAAGTTCGTTCACGGCTTGCCGTGACGCGAGTTCCGATATTCCCGCCAGATCAGGCGGACTGATTCGGTCAGGCCCGGATCGTCTTCGGTAACCATGCTGTCCATCGTTTCATGAGAGACCCACCGGCCATCGTCAATTTCATCGGCTTGCAACACCATCGGCCCGTCAAAGTTGTAGCGATACACCATGCAATGTTCGTTACCGGTGAGCACCGAAGCCGGCAGCTTAAACAGCAACTGCATGGTTTGCTCGGCGTCGATTCCCAGCTCTTCGGCAATTTCACGCTGCGCGCAATCGAGGTATGCCTCTCCGCTATCGACGTGTCCCGCTGCCGAAGAATCCCACTTTCCCGGCTGTTCATCCTTGCTCAAGGAGCGCTTTTGCAGGAACAGCTCACCCTTGCTGTTGAAAACCAGAATGTGGACCGCACGATGCATCAGCCCCCTGGCGTGGATCTCACCGCGGGTGGTTACGGCGATCACATTATCGTTTTCATCAACGACGTCTAGCAATTCGTGGCTTTGCGACACTGCGTTTCTCCAAAACAGCTGAGGTATTGCGAAGTCTATCCTCATTGATCGAAAAACCGAATTGCCTCCGCGCAGACAATGGTGAATTATTCAGGCAATGTCCTGTTCGAATTCAAAGTCCATTCCGGGGAAATGCGGGTACTTATCAACCAGCGCCTGAAGCACGGCAGAACTGCGTTTGATCCGGCGAGATCGACACGCCACATTCGCAGTTGCCACATCGACCTGGATGAGTTCTACTCCCGCCTGCGTATCATTTATGCAGAGCGTCAGGATCCACGCCGCTGGATGACTTTCAGAAGAAACTGACCAGGAGTCCCTCATAGAACCGGAACTGTTTGTTTCGTTCGTCGTGTTCGGTGTAATCGCTGCGATTACACCGGGTCCGAACAATGTCATGCTGACCACGACCGGGCTGAATTTCGGCGTGCGCAGGGGTATACCGCACCTGCTCGGTATCTGTATCGGTTTTCCGGTAATGCTGGCGCTGATCGGACTGGGATTCGGCACACTGTTCCAGCTCTATCCGCTGCTGCACGAAATTATCAGGATAATCGGCATCGTATACCTGCTCTACCTCGCCTGGAAAATCGCCAATTCAAGCGGCGGTGTCAGTGAAGTGACGCAATCGAAACCGATCAACTTCTGGCAATCGGCCGCGTTTCAATGGATCAACCCCAAGGCCTGGATCATGGGCAGCAGCGCGCTGGCAGCCTACACCACGCTGGACGATAATTTTTCCGTGCAGGTCACGATCATCTGTATAACCTTCATGATCATCACTTTCCCCTGTGCCGGGGTGTGGTTGGTGTTCGGCGCCGGGCTACAGAAATTTCTCAGGGATCCAGCCCACCTGAAACTGTTTAATATCGCCATGGCGCTGCTGCTGGTCGGTTCGATCCTGCCGGTGGTATGGGAAATGCTGGTCTGAAGCCAGGCGCAGCAGAACAGGAATCTCCAGGCCTAGCGGGATTCAAGCGATTCCTGTTCCAGCGAAAGATAGATGCCATACGCGTTACGCCGATTAGTTTCGAGAAAGGCCGGTTTTAAGATTTTCAAATAGCGGGGAAGCGGCCGTCACCTGCGCGACTGGCGCCAGCGCCAGCAGCAATGCGAAAACCAGTTTTGTTGCTGCGCAGGAAAACGCGCGATGTCCAGCCATCGACTAAAAAAAGAGCTTCTTCGAACAGTAAATGGCAGCCGGCAAGCTGCACGGGGCAGCTTGCCGGCGTGTATCAGCCTTGACGCCGAACCCATAGATCAGGGTTTGATGTAGGCATACCCTTCTTGCTGGAGCTTGGCCACTTCGGCAACGCCACTCGGCACTATGTCCTCTTTGGATACATCGTAGAGATCGCTTTCAATATTTACCTTGCGCCCCTTTACGGTATTGTTGCAAACCTGGAATTCCACACCCTGCCCCTTCAGATTCGACACCTTCGCTGACATGTTCTCATCTGCGTTGGCGTGCTTGAACTTCTTCAGCTTGTCGAGCGAATCAGGATCGAGCAACAATGCCAGCCCGTTACCGTGCAGCACAACCTTCAGGTCGAGATTCTCAGCACCAACAGCATTGATGTGATTCTGTATGTTACGTAATGCGCCAGCCTGCTTCTTGGGATTATCGTAGTTGATGTGATAAACAACCTTCTGTTTACCATAGTATTCACCGGCGATTGCACTTCCCGCCATCCAGTAACTCGAAAGCAGCAAGGTGCCGATAACCAGTTTCGTAATCGTTTTCATACATTCCTCCTCGTATTAGAATATTCAACCGCCACCCAGCTTATGCCAGCCCCCCGTAAATTATAATTAGGGAATTCCCTTACTCCCTTTAAAGCGATAATTTTTCTTTTAACATCAGGCAGATACGCACCAGGTCTGATAGCGAGCTGGCTGCTGTCTTTTCCATGACACGCGAGCGATGGACCTCAACCGTTTTCTCGGAAATCCCCAGCCGGGCGGCAACAGCCTTGTTGGTGTTACCTTCCACCACCAGGCACATCACTTCACGCTCCCGATCGGTCAGGTTAGCAATCGCTATTTCGGCGCGGCTCCTCTCCAGCTCGGCGTGATTGATTTCGCGGCCCAATTCGAGCGCAGTCTTAACGCAGGCCAGCAGTTCGCTGTCGGAGTACGGCTTTTCAAGAAAATCATAAGCACCCAGTTTCATTGCCCGGATCGCAATCGGTACGTCGGCATGACCAGTCAAAACAATTACCGGCAGCAGGTTGTGGCGTGAATTCAATTCTTCCTGCAGTTGCAGCCCGCTTTTACCCGGCATGCGAACATCCACCGTGATACAGCCACTCCAGTCACTACTCCAGTGTTCGAGACATGCCTCGGCCGATGCGAATGCCCGGGTTGCAATACCCTCCGTATTGAGCAACCAGCACAATGACTCCCGGGCCGAGAGATCGTCGTCGACAACATAGACCATTTGCTGGTTACTGCCGGACTGGTCCTGGGCACTCATGTCGCTGGCAGCGTGAAACGAAAAGTGGGCTGCTGCTTTTCATTGACCAGGTATTCGATGGTACCGCCGTGCGATTCAATAATTGAACGGCTGATCGAAAGGCCCATTCCCATGCCCTCGGTTTTGGTGGTAAAAAATGGATCAAACAGGTGATCGACCACATCGGCAGCCAGACCTTTACCCGTATCGCTCACCCCGATGGAGATATCCCCGTTTTCACCGCTATCGACTCTGACCATAATTTTTCCTGATTCCTGCGCGCAATGCTGCAACGAATCGATAGCGTTTAGCAACAGGTTGACAAGTACCTGCTCGATCTGGATCCGATCTGCAAGCACATCGGTAACATCGACAGCGTAGCTGACATCGACATCGATCTGATGCTGATCCAGTCTGGGACGCAGCAATTCCACCGCCGGCTCAATACAGTCACGCAGCAGAAAACGCTCAGGCCTGTGCTCACTGCGCTTGATAAACTCACGCAGGCGCTTGATGATTCCCGCCGCTCGCCTGGCATCGTTACCGATATTTTCGATCGCATTCTTTAAAGCAGTATCGTCGTCACCATTTTTCTGCAACAGCCTGAGGCTGCCACTGCTGTAATTAAGTATCGCGGTCAGGGGCTGGTTAAGTTCGTGTGCAATCCCCGTCGCCATCTCACCCATCGTATTGAGACGCGACACATGTGCCAGGTGGGCCTGGTGTTCCTGCGCACGCCGGTTAATCTCGGATCTTTCCAGCTCACCGCCCAGCCATTGCGCCATCAGCTGCAAAATATCGATATCGACATCCGAGAAAACTCTCTGCACCGGGTTCGAACTGCTATACACAATGAAGCCGGCAGTTTCATCGTTCACCCGATAATCGGCGCCAATCGCTGAACCTGAAAGATCCTGCGTGCCGTCCTGAAACGAATAAGCACTGATATCCTGAATCGCCACGGGTTGCTGCAGGGTCTTTATTTCGCCACGCAGGCGTTCGCAGATCCGCAGCGGCCCCCGCCAATTGCTCTGCGCGTCGCTACCGACCCTGCAAATAGTATCTTCGCCCGACTCGGTGGCACCGGTAACCATCGCGAATTCCATGCCGAAAAACCGACAGCCCTCGATTAACAGGCTCTCGAGCTTGTCCTCGAAGCCCCTGTCCGCATCGGTAGTGATGTCATGCATTGCACGTAGCGCGGCCTCGCTGCGGCGCAGCGAGGTATTGACCTCGGCCAGCTCGGCGGTGCGCTCCTCGACCCGGACTTCAAGATTCTCCTTATGCGATGCGAGTAGCTCCTGGGCCTGCTTACGCTGACTGGCTTCCTCGCGGTACTTCAATTCTGACAGCGATATACGCCGATTCACCCGCCCGATCAACACCAGCAAGGTGACCAGCACCAGCACCATTAAGAGGCTGAATATTATCCAGCCCTTGTATTCACGCCAGACCAGGGCCGGTTCCGGTTTCTTCAGATAGGCGTACGGACCTATCTCGAGTTCCTGGAACAGTTCGTGCACCGGGCCATAATCCAGCGCGATCGTCCAACCGGCAGACAATGCCAGGGTGGCAGCCTCACTGTCCGGCTTCATTTGCAGTAATGCGATCGCAACCCGTTGCGCCAGTTCCTGCGATGTCTTGCGCGCCTTGGCAAACGGCCATTCCGGATAGAGTCGGGTGCTATGCATAAAAGGGAAGGATTTGCTGTCTTTAGGGCCGAGTACCCGGATCCGCTCGATATCAATCAAACCATCCGCGGCCATGCGTTCGATAGTACCGCTGCGTACCGTTCCGGCGTCGACCTCGCCCGCAATCACGGCATGCACAATATCATCCTGGGGAAATCCCGCAAATTTCAGGGCTTGCAAATCTTCGAATGGATCAATGCCCACGTCGATCAATTCGCGCCAGGCCATCTGAAATCCGCCAAATGCCTCTTCACTGACCGCCATCAGCGAATGTCCGGCGATATCGTCAAGCTGATGCAGATCCGGGTGGTCGCGCCGGGAAAATACAACCGCACCAAACTGGGTAAAATCCGCCGCGAATTGTCGAACCTTGAGGGTAGCGAGCCGCGAAATTCCAAAGGCATTCTCGAGCACGACATAGTTACCGGTATTGGTCAGAATAAAATCCAGCCGATCCTGCTCGACCCGGGACAGCATGCCCTCGAGCGTCAACGGAACAATTTTAAAACTGTGGTCGCTGATGCTTTGCGAAAGATACTGCGCGGTTGGCCCCCAGCGCTCGAGTGCGTCCTGCTTGCCACGGAACGCGAGCACACCGATGGTCATTTCAGTTTGCGCATAGCCGGGGCTCGACCATACAGAAGCCGCAAGCAGGCTCAGCATTCCGAGAGCCGCCAGCCATCGGGAAATTCCGGAGTGTCTCGCCATTTGCTTCAGCATCGCGCCCGGGTTGAAATCAATGGCTGCCAGCCCTCCACAGCCGTGCACGACCTCGTGCAGTATCCAGGAGCCCTCGCGCGCGCTCGTACGCCACTAATTCTTTATGATCGAACTCGGATAATACCCTCACGACTGCCTCCCGGGAAATTCGTCAGGAGACATAAGATACATGTTTCAGTTAAAGCCTGGCAAACCGATTTGGGAAAAGGACGGAGGATACATTCCAGGCAGGTATCCTCCGTCCCCTGTTTGTAATCCTAGAAATTGGCGAACTGGCGTAACAAGCTATTGAAGAGGTTGCCGCCTGAATCCTGCTTGCTGGCCCGGCGACGCAATTTGGACATTTCCAGATCGTCGGTTTGCGACGGACTGACCAGAGGGTCCCGGATGATACTTTCAATGCCCTGAGCAAACATAAGAGCGGGGTTAGCGGTGTTGACCTTGTGGTTTCTGACTCTTCTCATTGTGGGTGCCTCGTTATCTGTTTGTTGTTGCGACGGCGATCATTCTCGTCAGCCCCCGTTAATTACTTTGCCGAATTGCGTTAAATCGCCCAAAATAAACGTTAAAAAATCATTAAAATTTATAACTAATTGATTTATATAGTATTTTATTAGATTGATTTTCTGAAATTCGCCTCCGGGGAGGCCAGATGTCGAAGTTGGAGCTCATATTGCTGGGCCGTTTCGAATGTTTGCTGCCGTCAGGCACGCGAATTTCGCTGTCAATGCGCAAGGCCGAAGTTCTGCTGGCCTACCTGGCGCTGACCCCCGGAATACGTCATCCGCGTGAACGCTTGATTAACCTGCTGTGGAGCGACCGCGGCGAAGAGCAGGCGCGTAACTCATTGCGCCAGTGCCTGAGCGCAATCAAAAAATCGCTGGGTGACGTCGCCGACATGGTGCTGCAGATCGATCGAACCACGGTCAGCCTGATCCCCGAACTGATCGATATTGACGTACACGAGTTCGAACGCCTCGCCGCCGAGGGCGGTTACGAATCCCTGACCACCGCAGCCGATCTCTACCAGGGTGAATTCCTCGAAGGTATTTCGATTCGCGATGCGGCCTGCCAGGAATGGCTCGACAGCGAACGCAGCCGCTTCAAACGCCAGTTCATCGAGATACTGTCGAACCTTTCGGAAACCCAGCTACTCAGCCACGATTTCAGTCATTCGATCAAATCCGCCGAGCGGCTGGTTAAACAGGACCCGCTCGGCGAGTCGGGCTGGCGCATTCTGATACGCAGCTATTTCGAACATGGCGACCGCAGCCACGCGCTGCAAGCCTTCAAACGCTGTGAGAAAGTTTTACGCGACGAACTCGATGTTGAACCCGAAAGTGCAACGATCGCGCTGCGTGATCAAATCGCGGGTGGCGAAGCCAGCCCCGAATCTGCACCAGCGCCAATCACCAGTAAACCACCTGTCGGTTCAAGCGCATCATCCGATCACAGCATCGCGGTGTTGCCGTTCGACAACCTGTCCGGAGACACGGAACAGGAATACTTTAGTGACGGTATTACCGACAGCATCATCCTGAACCTGTCACTGTTCCCGGGGCTTAACGTCAAATCGAGAAATTCCAGCTTCGCCTTCAAACAGCAGATCAAGGGCCTTGGCGAAATTTCCAGGGAGCTCAACGTTGATTACATCGTCGAGGGCAGCATCCGCAAGTCAGAACAACACATCCGTATCACCGTGCAACTGATCGATGCCACCGAGGGAAACCAGATCTGGGGCAAGCGCTACGACGCGGACCTGGCCGATTTGTTCACCCTGGAGGAGGAGCTCAGCCGCGCCATCGCGGCCACGGTCACCGGTCAGATCGAATCGGAGCTGCAGCGAATCGCGATTGCCAAGGGTGCCGCGGATCAGCAATCCTACGATCTGCTCCTCAGCGGTATCTATCACAATCAACGTTACAACCGGCAGGACACGGCGATCGCCATCGAGCAGCTGAATCAGTGCCTCGCAAAAGACCCGGATAACGTGAGGGCCATGATGTGGATTTACGTCAGTCACTTACTGGACTATCTCGGACGCTGGACTCAGGATTACCTGGCCTCTTTCGAACTGGCGGCAGAACATATCGAAAAGGCAATGGCGCTGGCACCGGAATCCTGCATAGTTCAGGTATTTTACGCCCAGTACCTAGTGTTTTGCGGTGAATTCGAGAAGGCTACGAAACTGCTCGACAAGGCTTTTGAAATCAATCCCAACGACCCCACAACCCTGACGACCATGGCGCTAAACCTCGAGATACAGGGTAAAGCCGGGGACGCATTGCGATTCGCCGAGCGCGCGTGTCTGCTCGATCCTTACCATCCCTGGGCCGAGTGGGAAGTGGCGGTTTCGCAGTTTATCTCCGGTCAACACGAAGCCACTCTGAAAACGATCACGAAAATGCGCACCTCGCCGGGTTTCATCCAGGTTTTTGGAATCGCGTCCAATGTCAAACTCGGTAGAATCGACCCGGCGCGACAGGCATTACAGTCGCTTCTGCGGGAAAGCCGGGAAAGCATGCTGGCGATGCCGCAAACTATCGACGAGTGGTTGCAATACACACGTGAAAATTATCCATTCGCCGATCCACAAATCAACCGGGATATCATCGAATGCTTGATTCAGGCGGGACTCAGCGACGAAGTTTCGTTTCCAGACTCCCGCATCCGGTCGAGCGGACATGGAATTGCCGTGCTGCCCTTCGATAACCTGTCGGGTGATCCCGCGCAGGAGTATTTCAGCGACGGTATCACCGAAAGCGTCATTTTAAACCTGTCTTTGTTCCCCGGGCTCAACGTCAAATCACGTAATTCAAGCTTTGCCTTCAAACAGCAGATCAAAAGTCCCGGTGAAATCTCGCAGGAACTCGAGGTCGACTACATCGTCGAGGGCAGTATTCGCAAAACGGACGAACGTGTCCGGGTGACGGTTCAGCTAGTCGAGGCGACTAGTGGCAACCAGGTCTGGGGTAAACGTTACGATGCCGAAATCGAGAACCTGTTCGACCTTGAAGAAGACCTGAGTCGAACCATCGCGGCCACGGTAACGGGACAAATCGAATCCGATCTGCAACGCATCGCCATCGCCAAGGGTGCGGCACATCAACGGTCTTACGACTTACTGCTACAGGGTATTTATCATTCTAAAACAAATACCGCAGCGGACATGGCGATCGCGGTCGAAAAGTTGAGCCAGTGTCTCGAACTGGATCCCGACAACGCGCTTGCCCATGCAACCCTCTATGGATGCCATGAAATAAACTGGATCGATCGCCTGGTGCCGGATTTCGAGGCTTCCCGAAAACTGTGCAAAGTGCACGCCAGCAAGGCCCTTGAGCTGAACCCCGAGCTGGGCCAGGCTCAAGTCGCTTATGCCGAATACCTGAGTTTCAACCATGAATACGACGAGGCTGAAACCCATCTGAAGCGGGCGCTCGAGACTAATCCGAACGACTCCCAGGCCATCGCCGCGCTGGCGCTCAACCTCAGTTGTCAGGGAAAATTCGAAGCCGCCCTGGAGAAGGCAAGGCTGGCGCTCCAACTCGATCCCTATCACACCTGGGCTCGATGGATCCTGTCCGAATCGAAATTCTTTTGCGGACTGTACGACGACGTGCTGGCCACTATCGCCGACACTGGCAATCCACCCGGCTTTATTCAAATCTACAAGATCGCGGCCAATGTCAAACTCGGCCGCATGGATGTGGCGAACGACACGATAAAAAGTTTCTTGCAGCATTGTGGTGAAAGCATGTTATCCATGCCCCGAACCATAGACGAGTGGCTGGCTTACTCGCGCGACAACGCACCTTTTGCCGATCCCGCGTTCAACGAACAAATTATTGACTGCATGCTACAGGCAGGTCTCGAAGAGGAAATAGCGGCTGCGCAAAACAGCTCTGATCCCGAGACTTTGCCATCAATCCTGGTACTGCCGTTCAGTAATTTATCCGGTGACCCGGAACAGGAGTATTTCAGCGATGGAATATCGGAGAGCATCATCCTGAGTCTAAGCTCATTTAGTGGTCTTAATGTTAAATCCCGACACACCAGCTTAGCCTTTAAAAACAGTGCAAAAGGCATCGATGAGATATCCGCAGAGCTGGGAGTTCAATACATCGTCGAGGGCAGTATTCGTAAGTTCGGCGACAAGGTGCGCATCACGGTTCAGGTTGACGAGACTGCCAGCGGTAATCAGCTTTGGGGCAAGCGTTTCGATGCCAGTCTCGAAGACCTCTTTACCGTTGAAGAAGAGATGGTTAAAAATATTGCCGGCACGATTAGCGGACGCATCGGCAAAGAGCTGAAAAACGCGTCTTTGAAAAAGCCGAAAAAGGATCTTAAAAGCTTCGATTACCTGATGCGCGGCTTTCATCATCTTGAGAAATTCAATGCCCGCGACAATCTCATCGCACGCGAGCAGTTTCAATTGTCTATCGAGTGCGATTCAGGCAATGGTGAGGCGCATGCAATGCTGGGAGAAACCTATGTTATGGAACTCCTCGAGAATTGGACAGCAGATCGCGACGAAGCCAGACGAATGATGCGACTCTATGCCGAAAAAGCCATCGAGCTCGAGCCCGACAATGCACTGACCCACGCCTTCATATCGGAACAACTGGTGTTTGCACGCGATTTCGGACGCGCCGAGATACACGCCGACCGCGCCATCGAATTAAACCCGACCCAGCCTGATGGCTACACGATGAAATGTGGCGCACTGAACGCGATGCGACGTTATGAAGAAGCCATCAAGAATGCCGATATCAGCATGCAAATCGATCCATACCACCCTTACGTCGGCTGGACTGAAGGTGAAGTTTACCTAAGCACGGCTCAGTATGAGCGCGCGGTAAAGGCGTTTCGCTCAATTCCACACATGTCACCGAGTCTGCATGCACAAACCGCGGCCGCGCTCGCCGGTATGAATCAAACAGATAAAGCCAGGGCAGAAATGCAGCATTATCTCGAACTGGCAAGGGCACAGATGGCGACTCTTCCCGGCAATGAAAAGGAATGGCGCGAGTACTGGTACGAAGCCATGCCTTTCCAGTACGCAGAAGATTCAAATACCTTATTTGACCTGTTAAAACAGGCCGGCTTATGCGATCAGTTTGAAATAACAGCCGACAGCATGCCGTCAATCGCGGTGCTGCCGTTCGAAAACATGAGTGGCGATCCCGAGCAGGAGTATTTCAGCGATGGTATAACATCGAGCATCATCCTGTCCCTTGGATTGTTCGATGGCCTCGCCGTCAAATCACAGAATTCGAGCTTCGCTTTCAAGAATAGCGGCAAGTCTTCGGAGGAAATTGCCGATGAACTGAATGCGACCTATCTGGTTGAGGGCAGCATTCGCAAATCAGCTCACAAGGTTCGGATCTCGGTGCAATTGATTGAAGCCGCAACCGGTAATCAGGTATGGGGTAAACAGTACGATGCCGAACTCGAAGACATCCTCGAACTGGAACAGGAACTGAGCCAGACCATTGCTGGCACGATCAGCGGCCGTATCGGCCACACCTTACAGCAGTCGGCGGCGCGCAAAGCCGCAAAAAACCTGCAGAGTTACGACTACTTGCTGCGCGGGCTATATTATTTCGGCAAATTCACGGCCAGCGACTTCGTAAAGGCCAGGCAGGAGATCGAGAAATGCCTCGAGATCGACCCGGAAAATTCGACCGCGCATACCAACCTGGGGATGATTAACTGGGTCGATATTCTGGAGGGCTGGACAGATGACCAGGCAAATTCAGAAAGCCTGACCAGGTATCATCTCGAAACCGCGATCGAAATCGAACCCGACAACGCGCTGGCACATTCCTATTTCGGGGAATACCTGTTTTTCAAGAGAGACTACGAACAAAGTGAATTTCACGTCGACAAGGCAATCGAACTGAATCCAACGGCTTCGGAGGGGTACGTGGTCAAGGCAGATCTGCTCGGTTTCACCCGCCGAATCGACGAGGCGATCCCCCATGCCGACCGAGCCCTGCAACTCGATCCACACAGCGTCGGTGCCGGCTGGTCTGCGGGCGGGGTATACCAGGGTGCGGGGCAATTCGAAAAAGCGATAAAAACCTATCGTTCGATTCCGCATCCCCCGGACAGTATCCACGCATCGATAGCCGCTTGCTTCAATGGCCTGGGTTTAGCCGAGGAGGCACGCAAGGAAATGAAGCGTTACCAGAAACTGGCAAAGCGGGAAATGCCGAACTACCCGACGGACGAAAAGGCATGGCGGCGCCTGTGGCGTATCTCTCTGGCTTACCGCTACGATGAGGACTTTGAAGCGGCCTTCGATCAGCTGATACAGGCGGGTTTGTGCGAAGATCTCACCGGGCCTTTCGACGAAATACCGTCGATCGCGGTGTTGCCGTTCGAAAACATGAGCGGCGACCCGGAACAGGAACATTTCGCGGATGGCATCACTACCGACATCATCGCAACGCTGTCGAAGTTCAAAAGAATGCGCACCGTCGCGCGTTACTCTATCTTACAGTACAAGGATCAGAAAACTTCGATTGCCGATATTGCCGAACAGCAGCGGGTGCGCTACATCCTCGAAGGCAGCGTGCGCAAAAGCGGCGAGCGGATTCGCGTCAGCGCCGAACTGATTGATTCAGACACCGGCCAGCTCTGCTGGAGTGAGCGCTTCGATCGCGATCTCGACGACCTGTTCGCGGTGCAGGATGAAATTACGAAAAGCATCGCGCTGGCGATGAAAGTGCAGATGGATGACGGCGAAATGGCTTTGCACCGATCGAAAGGCGCCACCAGCATCAAGGCCTGGGAGCTGACCCTGGCCGCAGTCGACCTGGCTGACACTTACATTCGACAGAATATACTCGATGCGCGCGCGATGGTTAATGAGGCTATCCAGCTCGATCCGGACTATGCCTTCGCCTGGATTACGTTGGGCTGGACATATTGGCAGGAAGCTTACAGCGGTTGGTCCGACTCGATCGAAGCATTGATCGAGGAATCAGAAAAAGCCAATCGGCAGGCGATGAGCATCGATCCGGACTACGGAGAGACCTGGATTCTGGCAGGCATGAATCACCAGATGAGGCATGACCCCGAGGCGGCGATCGCAGCCTGCCTCAAGGCGGTCGAACTCGAGCCCGGCAGCGCAGATGTGCATGCACTAACCGCCTGGGCTTATCTCGCGAATGACAACTGTGAAGCGGCACGCAAACACGAGCAAAGAATCCTCAACCTTTGTCCGATCCGACCTAACTGGTATTACGGAATGAGTGGTGGAATCGAAAAAAAGTGTGGCAGCCTGGATCTGGCCATCGAGAATTTTCAGCAGGGGATCGAGGTCGAGCCCGACGCGCCACTGTGCCGGTTTCTGATGATCGATGCGCTGATGGAGAAAGGTGGTGAATCGCGCGCGCAGCAACTCGCCGATGAAATCCGAACGCTCGACAAGTCAATGACGGGGAAAGGCATCGTACACTGCAATTCCTTCGACGCCGGGGAACGCCAGCGCTTTCACGATAATCTGGCTAAATTCAGTCTGGTTTAAGCGCCAGGCACAGGACCGAGCGGTTCCAGCCTGACATCGGCGCGCAGGTTCTTGTATTCCATGTCAGCAAGCTCGCAGTAATTTGCGCCCGGCGAAATCACCACCAGTGTCTCCGCCGCGATCGGATCGTAGTCGGCGCGAAAATGTACCGTGCTCTTGACCGCGACAATTTTCTGTTCGGTGGGCTCGATGCCGAGATGGCGGATCATCGCCAGATCGAGGCATTGTGCACGTGCGCTGCCGACAACGACACGCACCTCGGAGTTGTCGTCGACGATGCGCAACAATGCCATGTCGCCCAGTTCAGCATGTGAATTCAGGTTCATTTCACCGGTAAAAACGAAACGACCGTCACCGAGCGCTTCGACCTCGAATTTACCCGGATATGGTTGCACGCCCGGAAAACCACTTTTGGCACCGAGTTCCGTTTCGAGAATCGCACCGACGCCCGCGGCATGCGCCATAGTGGCTACCTCCGGATCGTACATAATGGCTATCACGGCCTGGCTTGCGCCATAGCGCACCAGCGCTTCGAGCAGGCCCGTGGTATCGGAAGTGCCACCCGCGCCAGGGTTGTCCTGCGCGTCGGCAAGCACCACCGGCTTGTCTGAATCATTTTCCAGCGCGCGCAGCACCGCTTCATCCGCTGAAAATGTTGCAAAGGTAAAATCTGCCTCGGCATCGAGCACCTGCTGGTAAAGCTGATCAGCCACCGCCTCGACCGATTCCCGGTCCTCGCCATAAGCGACCACCGCGGCTCCGCACTCAGCGATATCCGCCGGTGGAAACCCGGTCGCAAAATCCACGTCACTAACCCCCGGCCTCAGGCTCATTGCGTCCAGCCCGCCATACAGCGAACGGCAGGGCTCAAAGTCGGTGCATTGCGAAGTAAGCGGGAACAGGAAGGGTATTTTACGCATGGCCTTGTGCAGTTTGTGGCCCGCAAGTAAAAACTCGAGCAGTTCGAAGGCACGGGCACCGGTAGCCGCCATATCGAGGTGCGGATAGGTACGATAGATCGTCATCGCATCACTGTGTTCCACCATGCCCGCGGTGACATTCGCATGCAGGTCAAGGCTGATAACGACTGGAATTTCGGGACCAACCACTTCGCGCACACGACGCAGCAGTTCACCTTCTCCATCCTCGTAATGCTCCGTGACCATCGCGCCGTGTAAATCGAGATAAACAGCATCCAGTAATGCACCCGCGCGCAGCCCCGAGCAGATTATTTCGGCGACTCACTCAAACGCATCGCGCGTGACATAACTGCTCGGTTCGGCAGCGCACCAGCACAGTGGATTCAATCGATGCTCTGACCGCTGCGCAGTTTCGATGAAACCGGAAAGCGGAATGTTGAGCCCGGCCATGGTTTCGATCAGCGGTTCGCCGATGGTCAACCCGGGCCAGCTGTCGGCACGCTCGAAGGCCTGGTATGGCGCCAGGTGCGGTGCAAAGGTATTGGTCTCGTGTTGAAACCCGCCGACGGCGATCAATTTGCGCTCAGGCATAACTACTCCTCTCCCAGGGATCGTAAAAAACTAACCAGGTCATCAACCTCTGCATCACTCAGTTTCAGCGGTCGCAATATCTTCTCGCCATCGGCGTGCAGGCGCTCCTCGTCGAGATTCGAATAGTGCAGCACCACGTCACGCAGGGTCGGCAGGCTGCCATTGTGCATGTAAGGCGCGGTCGCCGCCACGGCGCGCAATCCGGGGATCTTGAACTCACCCCAGTTACGATGGGTCAGGCGCACGTGCGAACTGCTCACCGCGTTCTGGCCCGGATCACCATCGTTGAATTTACCGAGTCGGTTATAGCGATTTGCCCTTAACTGCTGAATGCCACCATAGCGGCCGGCATCGACACCGTCGGCAGTAAAGTAAGCAATACCGACATCAGCGAATTCACCGTCACTGAAGCGGGGACCCTGGTGACACAGGTTACAACGTCCTGCGCCGATAAATATCTTCAACCCGCGTTGCGCGCTTTCAGGATAGAGACGCATCGCAGACTGGTCGCCGGCCAGCAACGCGTCTCGAAAATCATCGAAGCTCGAACGTTGGCTGACCAGGGTCTCCTGGTAAGCTGCAAGTGACTTGCCGACATTAACCAGAACCTGTTCACTGGTCTCGCTGCCGACTTCGGCGGCAAAGGCCTGCAGGTAAAATTGCCGATAACGCTGCCGGCTTAATAACATTTCTCGCACGTGGTCGGGATGATTGGCCATTTCATCGGCGGCCAGAATCGGGCGAATGCTTTGCGCCCACAACGAATCGTTTTCGCCACCCCAGCCGAACCAGCGATTGGCCTTCAGATTCAACAGGCTCGGCGTATTGCGATCCAGCCGCACCCTGCCCTGGGAGGTTTTCAGACCGTCGGTAAAAGCCCTTCCAGGGTCATGACAACTGGCGCAACTGAACTTCGAGTCGATGCCGAGTTCATGGTCGAAAAACAGTGCTTCGCCAAGCCGGATCGCCTGCTCGTTTTCGGAAACCCGATTACTGCTGTCGCCCACGAACCGCATAGGCCAGGGACCGTGCTGTGCGATCAGGTCCCGCTCGGCAGCGCTGAATTCAACTGCACCAACGCTGCCCGCCGGGATCGCCACAGCGATGAAAAACAAAAATTTTATAACAACGCGAAACATTCAGATCTCAATATCGAGCCGGGTTTTCCGGGCAACCCCGTCGTAGCTGAGGTTCACGGTAACCCGCCATTGGCCCGGCATATGGAACAACATTCCGTCGGCTTCGACCAGTCCGTCGTCCAGCCAGTTGATACTCGCTTTATAGTTCATGCCATGGCCGTGCGCGGGCATTAATGCGTCGAGCCTGAAAGCTTCGATCGCCTGCACCGTCGTATCGCGGCAGAGCTGAAATTGCATCGAGAAATGCGTCGCTACCATGAGCGGAGGTGACTTGATCCGGTAATGCAGCACCGCACCATCCACTTGCGCTATGCGTTCACCGTTTTCGAAACCACAGGCAAGCAACGGTAGACTCGCCAGGTACAGGCTGGCAATGCATACGCCACGCATCATTTACCCACGCGCGCCAGCAGGGCTTCGGCATTACGAAAAGCGATGTTTTCGGCAAGCGAAACCGGCAAAGTGCCAAGCCAGGTGCGCGACCAGTCTGCGTGCTCGACCACGTAGTACCAGCGTTCCGGCGTATAGGTGTCTGTGCCGAGCATGAAACGCCGCGGAAATCGCTCGAACAATGCCTGCCAGTCCGCATCGACCATGCCGTTGAACGAATGCTCGGAGCGAAAGGCGAGATCCGACCACAGATTGGGATACTGTTCCAGCATCGGTGCAATTCCTGCGGGAGACTCGAACCCCGAATGCGCCCAGATCACGAGAGCATCCGGATCGCTTGCAAAGATACGTTTGATCGCATCCGCATCGGCATGCGCATGTAAAAATATCCGGTATTTTCCGGCCAGGGCGATCACCTGTTGCAGCACGGGTAAATCGACATCGTCACCAAAGGCATGGAACTCGCCGATGCCGGCATAATAATTCCGTGCAAGCCGCTCGGAAAGCATCGCAACCACGGTTTCGTCATACATCCAGCTCGAAATTTCACCGCGTTTACGATACGGACGTAACACCGGCACGATCAACTCCGGTGCAATTTTGTACAGCTTCTGTGTGCCCTCGTCGCTCGAACTGGAAACGAAAGCATACTTCAGACCGGAACTGCGCAGCAGCCTGACCGCTTCGGTTGGCGGAGTACGCTGCCAGGCGTCATGACTGTAATGGATGTGCGCATCGACCAGCGGCAACCCGGCGGCGCCTGCCAATGTGCTGACTCCGGCAATCACCACAGCCAGCAGCCGACCTAAATCAATTTTCCTGCGCATGCGCTTCAGGCTCCCTGGTTTTACTATTGCTGATCAGGTACAGCGAAGCCATAAGCAACAGCGCGCTAACCCACATCAGCGGACTCGGTCGTTCAGCAAATATCAGCATCCCCCACAGCACGCCACTGACCACCATGACGTAATTCGCTTGCGAGGTGAAAATCGGGCCCTTGAGCCGGATCAATTCAAAATAAATGTATATATCAACCAGCGAAATTACCGCCATAAACAGAATGGCACTATGTCCCTCATTCCAGGATTGCAGATCCTGCCATTGCCAGTTGAACAGTGAAAATACAATGAGTATCAGGCTGGCAACAATCGCTTCGCCACAGGCGACCTGGTATGAATCCGAACCCGCGGGCCAGCAACGCGCGGCGTAATTATGGTGGATCGAGTAACTGACCGGTACCAGCAGCGTTATCAGCAACCAGTGCCAGGCTACTTCCTCAGTGGTGTGGGCATCGGGTAGCAGTATCGCGAATATCGCGAAAGCGCCAAGCAGGATACCTGCCACCCTGAAACGGTTAATAGTGTCGGTTCGCATGATCCAGGCGAAAAGTAAAGTCGCCAACGGCGATATACTGACGATCAGGGTCAGCAAACCGGCCGGCATATGGCCTATCACCAGCAGTTCCGCAATCATCGGCAGCAGGTATCCGGTAAGCGCGCAGACGAGATAAAAAACAATATGTGGGCGTTTGAATTCCGGTTTGCGGCCACGCAGCAACGCTATCAGGCTCATACCTGTTCCAACGCCAACGGTTGTCAGAGCGAGAATTCCAACATAGGAGATGCCGGATAAAACCGCGATCTTTAACATTGAAAAATAAAGACCCCAGCTGGTGCCGAGAAAAATCAGCAGAAGAAGTGGGAGCAGTGCCGACGTTGATCGCATACGATCCGCAAAATAACTAACCAGCGCGCAAGCCTAGCGCAGCTGCTGTTTGTTTGACAGTGCTTACTTCCAGTTAACCCGGCGCCAGGTTTCAATAACCCAGTTCGGGGCGCACCACGTTCAACAGGGGTTCGCCGGCGACATAACGCTGCAAATTGTTGAAGAACAACTCGAGCGTGATCGGCACGTAACTGTCGCCGTCGTCGGCCGACACATGCGGCGTGACGACAAAATTCGGCGCCGACCACAGCGGTGAATCATGCGGCAGGGGCTCTTCGTCGAAGACATCGATGACGGCCCCGGCGAGATGACCACTGGCTAACAGGTTCGCCAGCGCTTCGTAATCAAACGTCGACCCCCGACCGACATTGATAATACCGGCACCCTGCTTCAGGGACTGCAGTCTTTGCCGATCGAACAGACCCACTGTCTCGGGCGTCGACGGCAGGGACACGAATACATAGTCCATGCGTGGCAGCACTGCGTCGAGCTGGTCGATTGCCACCATTTCATGCACATGCGGGTGCGGCTTACCGTGCCGACTGACGCCGATGATATGCACCGGCATCTTGTCGAGCTGGGTTGCCGCACCGCCACCGATGCTGCCGACCCCGATCAGACCCACGGTCTTGCCGGCAATCGGCGTCGAAAACAGCGAGTTCCAGGTTGCCGTGCGCTGGTTAGTCAGAATCGCCGGCATCTTGTTATGCAGCATCAACACCGCCATCAGCGCGAATTCGCCGGCCTTGTCGGCATGTGCACCCTTGTTATTGGTAACAGTTACGCCGGGGGGAACCCAGTCCATCGGGCACAGGTGTTCGACCCCTGCTCCGATGCAGTGAATCCACTTCAGCTTCGGCGCCAGCGTGTCCAGATTTTCCGTGGGCAGGTTCCAGGTCAGCAAAATCTCGGTATCGCGCATCGATTCGACCCAGTGATCGGTGTCCCAGTCGACAAAAACTTCGAGTTGTTCGGCAAGGTCGGGGAAATTGCACGCTGCCTGTTGGTACTTTTCCAGCGAAATAGTGAACACGGGTTCGCTTTCAGGTGTGGACGGAAACGTATCCGGCCCGGCGTGGTTATTCTTGATATGGAGTTTTATCGTCATCGGCTCGCGGACTCGAGTGTTTTCAGTGCATCAATAACCACCTGGTCGCGTTCAGTCCCGCTCAGGGTTTCGGCATCGAACTGGATCTGCAATACCTTTTCACCGGTATCGATCAACCGGCTCGCATCATCCACCGGGTCGGCAGGCACATGCAATACCGTATCGCCGCCATAGGTCGGCACCGGATTTTGCCAGATGTCGGTAACGTGGCCGGGCTTAACCCCCGCCTCGAGGTCACGGCAAAGCTTGCGCAGCTTTTTGCGGTACAGGATGATCGCCTTGTCACTCGGCACCAGGTGTTCCATTTTCTGATCGGCGATAGAACCCATGCCCTCGACCGCCTCGGCGTCACCGGGAAAACGTTGTCGCTCGGCATAACCGCGGTCCATGCGCTCACCCTGCTCGATCAGCTCGGGGCCCTCGGGCGTATTGTATTCGTGCGGGTCGGCACGCTCGCCGAAGATCGCCCAGGCGAAAGCGGTAGTGGTTTCATCATCGAGCGGCACCACCCAGCGGGAAAAGGCGGTGCGGCCGTAGTAGATAGACTTCGTACCGTCGGCGGAAAAAGCGGCTCCAGCCTGGGTATAATTGGGCAACACCAGTTCGTTGACCCGCACCCAGACATTGTCGTCGACACGGCGCACATTGGCACCGAGGAAACTCATTTCCCGTTCATAAAACAACAGTTCACCTATCTCACCCATGCCCTCGGAAAACTGTGCGCGACTCATGCGTGAATGCAGGAAGCTGGTATGAATCGGGTCGAGGATCGCGTCCAGTACCTGCAACCAGTTGCAACTGTAATCGGCCCGGTACGGCACCAGCGTCTGACCTTCGATTTCGAGCGTATCGTAAACCGGAAACTCGGGCATGTCTTCGATCGGCCCAAGGTAGGCAAATATCAGACCGCGGTATTCCTTTACCGGGTAGGCACCCAGCGATGTTTTCTCCTTCACCAGGTCGGCAATCTTTTCCGGCTGGCCGGGCACCTCGAGAATGCTGCCATCGATATCGAACAACCAGCCGTGGTAGCAGCAGCGGATTCCATTGTGTTCGCAAACGCCGAATTCCATCGACGCGCGACGATGCGGGCATTGCTTGTGCACCAGGCCGTAACGCCCCGCCCGGTCGCGAAACAGGACGAGTTCCTCACCGAGCACTTTGATGAGCTTCGGCACATCTTCCACTTCGCTGGTCAACGCGACCGGCTGCCAGTAGCGGCGCAGGTATTCACCGCAGGACTTTCCTTTCGAGGTCCTGACCAGAATTTCGTCGCTTTCGCCGCGTTGAGTTTCGCTATATCCCCGGTACCCGTTGGTCGTTTTTACAGATGTCTCTGTCATGGCGCACAGTATGAAATAGAAAACGTCGAGTGTCGCAGAAATATAACGTTGACCCGTAGCGGAATTTATTTAATATTGGTGTTAGAAATTCTCACATCCAGACATGAATCGTAGAAACCTGCACTTCAATGCCCTGCGCGCGTTCGAGGCGGCCGCCCGTCACGCCAGTGTTTCCGGCGCGGCGCGGGAACTTTCGGTTACCCATAGCGCGATCAGTCACCAGCTGAAACAACTGGAGACGCAGCTCGGCACCCAACTGTTTCAGCGCACCAACCGTGGCCTTAAGATAACCACTGCTGGTGATGCTCTGCTACCGGTACTGGCTGAAAGTTTCGATCGAATTTCGGCCACGCTGGACAATATCTGCAACCACCACCAGGAAGCGGTCATCCAGGTCACCAGCACACCCTCGTTTGCTGCCAAATGGCTGGTGCCACGCCTGAACGACTGGCACTCGAACCCTGATGCGAGTCGAATTCACCTGATACCCAGTCTTGAAATTCTCGATCTGCAACGCGACAACATAGACTTTGCTATACGTTGCGGTATTCCGCCATGGAATGAGCTCGAGCACGAGTTGCTGATGCCTATTCACCTGGTGCCGGTTTGCAGTCCCGATTACGCAGCAGCCAATCAATCTCTCGATAACCCTGCCGATGCGTTGCAGCTTAACCTGATTCATGCCGATGTCGGCGACAATGGACTGGGTGAGGAATGGCGCGTCTGGTTACAGGCCGGTGGCGTCTCTTGCCAGAAGGACCTGCCGGGCCTGTCGGTCAAGGATCCGGCACTGGCCATGCAGGCGGCGGCGGATGGCCTCGGTCTCGCCATCGGTTACCTGGAACTGATCGACCGGGACCTGCATGCGGGTCGGCTGCTGGCCGCCAGTGATCAACTGGTCAAACATGAATTTTCCTATCACCTGGTTTATCGTCAGTCGACGCTGGAGAATTCGTCGCTGCGCATGTTTCGTGACTGGTTAATCGACCAGCTGTGAAGGAAATAAACCTCGTTGCCAACCATGAACCCTGCCTATAGGCCAAATCGGTCCAGCAGGCTATGCCATCTGAGGATGGCGGGCAAAAACCAGGGACGCCCCGAATACAGCGGACGAGTAGCAAAGGTGAGCTCGTCCAGCGGGGTCGATCCTTCCGCGTCGCCGAGTATCTTTAAAGCCGCCTTGCGGCCGAACCAGCTTGCACGACCTACTCCGGAACCACAGTAACCCATCGCATAGTAAACGCCGGCCATCGGTCCCTCGGCTAGCCGCCCAATATGCGGCGCGTGATCGAAAGTGTAGGCGACCGTCCCGGACCAGGCATGGCTGATCGAAGTGTTGCGCAGTTGGGGAAATATCCGCGTCATCAGTCGATGCAGGTCAGCGGCATAATTTTGCGGGCGGTCCGCCAGGTTTAGCGCGCGGCCACCGAAAATCATGCGGCTACCGTCGGGCGAAGGCCGATAGTAAGGCATCAGTCTACTGGTATCGCCAAAACCCTGTCGCTGCGGACTGAGCTCCTGCATTAAACCGGCCGGCAGCGGTTCGGTAGCAATCAGTGCCGAACGAATCGGAATCACCCTGCGCCGCAGGTAAGGAAAAGCCGGATCGGTGTATCCATTGGTAGCGATCATGGCGTCGCCACAATCGATGGCAATCGTTCCCAGGTGAACTCGAAAACCCTCCCTGGTCGCTTCGAGCCGCTCTACCCTGGCCGGGGCGAAGATGCGCACCCCGGCCTCGAGCGCGAGTCCGGCCAGACCCTTGAGATACAACCCCGGATGCAGGTGACCACCCTGGTGATAGACAATTCCGCCCCGGTAATAAGCACTGCCAATATGCTTGAGTTGTGCGGATTGCGGCACCATTTCGAATTCAAGATCGACCAGCTTGCACAGGCCCTCCGCCTGCTCTGCCAGCTCGCCATAGTGCCTTGCAGTTACAGCTCCCCTGAAACGCCCGCTCTCGGTTAAACCGCAGTCGATTCCTTCGCGGCCGATAAACTGCTTCAGCCAGGTTAGTATGTCCATGGATTCACGCATGATCGCGGCGGCCCCGGCCTCCCCGAGTTTCGCGCGAAGGCCGGATAGACCCAGCTTATGAAACGATGGGCCGATCAAGCCACCATTGCGAGCGGAACAACCATAACCGGGCTGCGAGCTATCCAGCACGACTACCGACCTGCCGGCTCGCGCCAGGGTCAGTGCGGCTGAGAGTCCGCTGTAACCGGCGCCGACGACGACGCAATCGGTCTGCGCGGGAATTTCCTCAACGGATTTTGCCAGCAGATCGAGATTTAGCGGCTGATTGTCCGGTCCGGCGTCCCACCAGTAGGGACGATGCCGCCAGGATTGCTGGTTATTTTTCGCCATAAGGCTCTTTATTCAGTCTGTTTAGTATCGATATTCAATACTTTTTCTAAAAAGTATTGATATATGGCACTTAGTTACTATGCTTTTTGGCGAATTGAATCAGTCATTCGGCAGGTTATTCGATGATAAGAATTTCGCGTTTACTATTTCCCGCTCACGATCCGGCGCATTCACAGTATTGTCGCGCGGGACTGCTATATTAAAGCCTGACATGTCATTCATCCCCCTTATCGCCACTATCATCGCGATTTTCCTGACCGCGTCAATTTTCGGTATCGAGGAAGGTTTACTGATCGGCCTGCTGGTGGCACTGGTTTCCCTGCAGTGGACCTCGCGCCAAAAATTCGGCCAGTTGCAGCAACAGGTCGATAGTCTGCGCGAACAGTTGGCAGACTTTAATACGCAGGCAATAAAACACGATTCAACCGGGAGCGGAGCCGCCGGAGCCGAGATCCCGCCCGCAGATGAAGTGACGGCACCAACATCGACCGCGGATGAGGTGACCGATACACCGCTACCCGAGACATCCATATCACCGGCGTCCGTCCCGGCTGCAGCCGAAATGCCGCCCATGGCGGCGAGCGTTACGCCGAATCCGGAGCCCCGCGCGAAAAACCCGGTCGATCAATTTGAGGATTTGGTGAGGCGGGCCGCTAAGGCGGTGGTTTCCTATTTCACCGACGGCAATGTCTTCGTCCGCATCGGTTTGCTGATCCTGTTCTTCGGCGTCGCCTTCCTGCTGAAGTACGCGGCTGAAAATTCGAGCATACCCATCGAATTCCGTTTTATCGGCGCCGCCCTCGGTGGACTGGCACTGCTGGTTTTCGGCTGGCGCCTGCGCCATAGCAAAACCTTGTATGCTCTGTTGCTGCAGGGCGGGGGTATCGGCGTTATTTATATCACCATATTCGCCGCTTTCCGCCTCGCCGACCTGCTGCCACCGCCGCTGACCTTCGTCCTGCTGGTATTCTTTTCCGCCTTCACCGTGGCACTGGCTATTCTGCAGGATTCGAAAGCGCTGGCTATTTTTGCAGTGCTTGGCGGTTTCCTGGCGCCGTTCCTGGCGTCGACCGGCAGCGGCAACTACGTCGGTTTGTTCAGTTACTACAGCTTGCTCAATGCGGCCGTATTCGCGGTCGCCTGGTTTCGCGCCTGGCGCGCGCTCAACCTGCTGGGTTTCGCCTTTACCTTCGGCGTGTTTGTGTTATGGGTGGCTTTCGATTACCGCCAGGCAGACTTGCTCCCGGCCAGCGGATTCCTGTTGCTGTTCTTCCTGATGTACAGCCTGATAGGCGTACTCTACGCGTTACGCCAGCCGCAGCATTTAACCGGGCTTGTCGACGGCAGCATGGTATTCGGCACCCCGGTAATCGTATCCGGCCTGCTGATGGTGATGTTACGTCATCTCGATTACGGCATCGCCGGGGCTTGCGCGGGCATGGGCATTTACTATGTTCTGCTGGCGCGCTACGCCTGGAAACACGTCGGCGAAGAGTTCCGCATGCTGGCCGAAGCGATGCTCGCCATCGGGGTCGTGTTCGCCACCCTGGCAATACCCTACGCACTGGACGGGCACTGGAGCAGCGCGGCCTGGGCACTGGAAGCCGCGGGTATCCTGTGGGTATCGATTCGGCAAAAGCGTTTTTACGCGCAATGTTTCGCGATCGCGTTGCAGCTGGGTTCCGGGGTATTGTTTTTTCTGCGCAATATCGAAGACGTCGGCAGCTCGATCTGGTTCAACCCCGCGTTCCTCGGTGGCGTGTTCATAGCACTGGGCGCATTTATTTCCGCCCGCATGCTGTATCAACAGGCAGCCGGCTTCAGGTTGCGACCGCTGCATATTCCGTTTTATATCTGGGCGATGGGCTGGTGGCTGGTGAGCGCGTTAGTCCAGATCGACGAGTACATAAAAAATGAAGTTGTCGCCTGGCTGGTGCTGTTCGGTGCGACCGCGGCGGTGCTGGTTTACCTGGATCGACTGCGCGCATGGAACTGGATGCCGGCAGCCATTAACGCGGCGCTACTGCTACCCCTGCTGGCATTGATCGCGCTGTACTCGCTATTTGATCACAACCATATCCTGGTGTCTGCGGATGTATATTTCTGGGTCGCAGTACTCGCGCTCAATTACTGGCTGATCGAGAAACTCGAAACAGTGATCTGGCCGGGGTGGGTAAACATTGCATCACATACCGGTTGGGTATTTTTCGTCGCGCTGATCCTGTCGATGGAACTGGTCTGGATCTTCGAACACAAGCTGGACGTAGCGGGCAAGGATTATTACGCGGTATTTGCCGTGATGCCATTACTCGCGTTGCGCAGCGCCCAGGCAGCCCTGTTCCCGGCAATCAGGCGTTTAGGCGAGCCTTTACAGTTCAGCATCATCGCAACGTTGGCGGTGTTCCTGGCGTTATGGTCGGTGATCATCAATCTGACTAATAATGGAGACCCGGCTCCCCTGCCCTACCTGCCGTTCCTCAATCCGGTCGACCTCACGCAGATTGCGTTCTTCGTGTTGGTAGCGGCCAGTCTGAAACTGTTGAAACCGGCGATGGCCGTGCAACGCGAACAGGTACTTATCATCCTCGGTGGGCTGATCTTCATCTGGCTGAGCGCCGTGTTGATACGCAGCATGCACCACTATCTCGATATTCCCTTCGACCTGTCGGCAATGTCGGTCGATACACGCGTGCAATCCGCAATTTCAATCCTGTGGACGGTGATCGGCATGGCTGCGATGTTGTTCGCGTCGCGCCGTGTCAGCCGCCCGCTGTGGATCGTCGGCGCCGCCCTGGTCGGTATCGTGCTGGTGAAAATGTTCTTCGTCGATCTCGGCGCCAGCGGCACGGTGGAAAGAATCGTATCATTCCTGGTAGTCGGCAGCCTGCTGGTCGCTACCGGTTATTTTTCACCGATTCCAGCAAAGCACGCTGACGGAAAAGCGGAACAACCATCACATGCGTAGATTAGTCTATTCCTGCCTGCTACTTTTCCTGACCGGACCGGCAGGGGCGGCGACCAGCCAGCAGGATTATGCCTACCAGGCACTGCTCGGCGAAAGCGATCAGCCGTTGCAACGCATCGAGTTACCGCTCGACGTCATGCTCGCGCTGACGAATGCCAACCTGAGCGACCTGGCCGTCTTCAACGAGCATGGCAAGCAGCTACCCCATGCGGTGATGCGCACACCCGAAGCGGTGAGCGAACATACACTGGTGTTGCCGTTTCATGAATTCAGTAGCTTCCAGCGACAAAACTCGAAGATCGTGACCAGGCGCGAACAAAGCCAGCAAGCGGGTTCGATCTCGGAACTCCGGACCACGGAAACAATTGCCGTCGAATCGGTACGCAAGGATTACCTGATTGAACTGGCGCCGGCCGCGGATGCCCCCGCATTCGATCGTATCGAACTGCAGTGGGCGCACGAACCCGCCGGGCAACTGCTCGAACTCAAGGTGGAAGTCGGCAATGAGCTGGATAATTTAAGCGTCATCAAGCAACGCAAAACCCTGACCAACCAGGCCTCGGAAGATAACGCGTGGCGCAGCATCGATGATATTCCGCACAATCAAATATACATGCGCCTGTCACCCATCAACGCGGTAACCCGATTCGAGCTGCAGCAAGTTCGTGGCCATTACCGCAAGAGCGAACAGGCGCCCAGATTAACACATCAGAAAAAGCCATCATTGATTCAACAGGAGCAAGGCGAGTTTTACTTTTTTGAATTCCCGTCAGAGGTCAACGCCGAGTCGATGCGCATTATCCCGTCCACGCCACATAGCGTCATCAAGGGTGACCTCTACGCCGGCAGCGCGGAGTTTGATACCCGGCAACGCATTTATTCCGGCTTCCGTCAGCACAATATCGACGATGATGAAGTAAGACCCAGTAAACCGATCAAGTTACCGCGCCGAAACCTAGATAAAGTCTGGTTCAGCATGAACCCGGGATCAACCACACCCCCGCTGGTCGAACTGAATTACCCGCAGTATGAAGTCATTTTTCTCGGCGATAATTACGGACCCTATACCCTGGCCTGGGGCAACTGTGAAAATAAGGTAGCGGTGACCGATCTGGCCGGCTTAATCGAGGGCAACCTGCAACAGGCGCAGCGACGCAGCGCCCTGGTATCCCTGGTTACGATCCAGGAATCGGGCGGTATCGCCAGGCTCACGGCGCCGACCGAACTGCCCTGGCAGAAATGGCTGCTGTGGTCATTGCTGCTTGCCGCAGCCCTGGTAACCGGTAAAATGTCGTTTTCGCTGTACCGCGAAATGAATGATCCGCAGAAAACGTAAACCCGCGAGAGAGATAACATGAGCAATAAACCGGTTGTGCTGGTAACGCGCAAACTTCCCGCTGCGGTCGAGCAAAAACTGGCAGAAAGCTTCGCCACGATTCTCAACCCGGATGACAGGCTTTACAGTACCGAGGAATTGCTCGAACTGGCAGCCGGGGCAGATGCCATTCTGCCCTGCCATACTGAAAAGTTCCCGGCGGAAACCATCGCGCAATTGCCTGACCGCGTGAAGGCCATCGCCAATTTTTCCGTCGGCGTCGACCATGTCGACCTCGAAGCCGCCAAACAAAAGCAGGTCATCGTAACCAACACTCCCGATGTGCTTTCCGACGCCACCGCCGAAATTGCGATACTGCTGATGCTCGGCGCGGCTCGCCGTGCCAGCGAAGGCGAACGCCTGGTGCGCAGCCAGCAATGGAAAGACTGGAGCCCGGCCTTCATGGTTGGCCGGCAAATCACCGGTAAACGCCTGGGCATCCTCGGTCTTGGCCGGGTCGGCCAGGTGGTGGCTCAGCGCGCGCGCGGCTTCGACATGACGGTGCATTACCACAATCGCAAACCGCTGGGCCCGGACCAGGCCGGAGACGCCGTCTATCACGCAAGTGTAGAAAGCCTGTTAGCGGAGATCGATGTGCTGTCGATTCACTGCCCGGCCTCCCCTGCGACGCAGGGTTTAATCAATAGCGACCGCCTCGCCCTGATGCATCGGGATGCGATCCTGGTAAATACCTCGCGCGGTGGCGTCGTCGATGACGACGCCCTGGTCGCGGCACTGCAGGCGGACGGCATCGGGGCTGCCGGCCTCGACGTTTTTAACGGTGAACCCGACGCAATTCACCCCGGCTACCGGCAGTTGGATAACGTATTCCTGCTGCCCCACATCGGCAGTGCCACACTAGAGACCCGGGATGCGATGGGGTTTCGAGCTATCGATAACCTGGTCGCGATATTCAACGGTGAAGAACCGGGCGACCGCGTTGCCTAGACTGAAACGGCGAGAAACGAGTAACCCCGGGGCAAAAAAATACTGTAACTCGGGCGTCAGTCACAATATACTCAAGCCACGCTGTAATTCTTGCGATGACAGTTGAATCGGCGATAAATCCAGCACCAACCCGCCTGGTATACAATATACGGGTAAGTGTGTTCTAATCCCTTTCCAGTCATCCGTAGAGCAACAACAAAAGGTGCAGGCGATTTGAAAAACTGTTCCACTGGAACAGCTTTTCAAGCGTGATTGACTCGATGATTAAAGTCGCCTGCCATAATTATTACCAAAAACGAGGAAACCCGATATGAGCGAAACAAAGACTTCACGTCGCAAATTTTTTAACTACCGGCGCCGCCACGATTGCAGGCGGAGCGGCCGCAGCAGCATTCCCAAATATCTCGGTTGGCGCCAGCCCGGTCGTGCTGAAAGTACAGGCAGCCTGGGGCGGCGGTATCTTTCTTGAATTCGCCCAGGGCTATGTAAAGCGTGTCAACGAAATGTCCGGTGGATCGCTGAAAATCGACCTGCTTGGCGTCGGCGCGGTCGTCAAAACTGCTGAAATGCAAACCGCGGTGCACAAGGGCGTACTCGATGGCGCGCACCTGGTTACGGCCTACTGGTATTCGAAGAGCCCGGTGGCTTCGCTGTTCGGCACCGGCCCCTGCTTCGGCTGGTCAGCCAACGAACTGATGGGCTGGATCCAGTACGGCGGCGGTAGAGCGCTGTATAACGAGCTGATGGAGACCCTGCGCCTCGACCTGGTCGGTTTCTTCTCCGGCCCGATGCCGGCACAACCGCTGGGCTGGTTCAAGGAACACATCACCAAGAGCAGCCAGATGAAAGGCCTCAAGTACCGTACTGTGGGACTGGCCGCGGACGTATTGCAGGAAATGGGCATGTCGGTGGTACAGTTGCCCGGCGGTGAAATCCAGCCGGCGATGAAAAGCGGCCTGATCGACGCGGCCGAATTCAACAACCCGACCTCGGATAAGGATTTCGGCATGCAGGACGTGTCCAAGCACTACCATCTCGGTAGCTTCCACCAGTCACAGGAGTGTTTCGAAATCATCTTCAACAAGCGTCGTTTCGACGGGCTGGCGAAGGAGCACCAGGCGATCCTGGAATACGCTTCCGAAGCCGCCTCCGCCGATATGGCCTGGAAAGCGATGGAGCGTTACTCGCAGGATCTGGTGGTGCTGCAGGAAAAGCATGGTGTCAACGTTTACAAGACTCCCGATAGCGTCATGCAGGATCAGCTCAAGGCCTGGGACAAGATCGTCGAAAAGTTCAACAAGGTAGACCCGTTCTTCAAGAAAGTCATCGACTCGCAGATGGCCTGGGCGAAGCGGCACGGTTCTTACGCGTTGAGAAACTCGCCTAACTACGCCGGCGCCTACGAGCATTACTTCGGCAAGCTCTAAGCAAACGCAAATGAGGTAACCATCGGGGCGGTTTTACAAAATACCGCCCCGATTGGTTTTGTGACGCTTCTCAATGCTATAGCGGTGGTTTGCCATGACACGTATTCTTCATTTCATCGATAGCCTCAGCGCCTGGGCAGGCAAGGCTTTCGCCTGGTGTATCGTGATTTTAACCTTTTCGACCTGCTACGAAGTATTCGTGCGCTACGTGCTCGATTCACCGACGGTATGGGCCTTCGACATGAGCGTACAAATGTACGGCGCGTTGTTCATGATGGCCGGCGCCTATGCCCTGTCGCAGGACGCGCATGTTCGCGGCGATGTAATCTACCGCCTGTTCAGCAAGAAAACCCAGGCCAAGATCGACCTCGTACTCTATATCCTGTTTCTGATGCCGGGGGCCCTGGCCCTGATTTACTACGGTTACGGCTTCGCCGCCGACTCCTGGTTTTACAAGGAAGTCAGCTGGAGCAGCCCGTCACGCATTCAAATTTATTTCTTTAAAACGCTGATCCCGATCTCCGGTACCCTGGTGTTATTGCAGGGCATTGCGGAGTCGGTGCGCTGCGTGATCTGCATTCGGACCGGCGAATGGCCGCCACGCCTGCACGACGTACAGGAAACCGAAACCATGCTGATGCTCGAGCAGGAAGACCTGCGTAAACTGGAAGAGGAGCATCGTCATGTCTGATCCAGTCGTCGCGGTAACAATGCTTGGCCTGTTCATCTTCATGGTCCTGCTGGGATTTCCGATCGCGTTTACCCTGATCGCAATGGGCCTCGGCTTCGGTTACTACGCCTACTACGATGCCGAACGCATGCAGACCATTTTCGATAATCGAATATTCGACCTGTTCGTGCAAAACACCTTTTCGGTCATGTCCAACGACGTGCTGGTGGCCGTCCCCCTCTTCTTATTCATGGGCTATGTGGTCGAACGGGCCAACATAGTCAATCGCCTGTTTTTCAGTATCCAGCTGGCCGCCCGCAACCTGCCGGGATCGATGGCGGTGGCGGCGCTGTTTACCTGTGCCGTGTTCGCCACCGCGTCGGGAATCATCGGCGCCGTGGTCACGCTGATGGGGATGCTCGCTTTTCCCGCCATGTTGAAGGCCAATTACGACGAGAGTTTTGCTTCCGGGGTCATTTGTGCCGGCGGCTGCCTCGGCATATTGATTCCGCCCTCGATCATGCTGATCGTTTATTCGGCAATCGCTGAAATATCTCCGTTACGCCTTTATGCCGCCGCGCTGTTCCCGGGTATCATGCTTGCCGGAATGTACATGGTCTATGTCGTCGGACGCGCCGCAATGAATCCCAGCCTGGCGCCGAAACCGAGAGAAGAGGACGTACCCCCATTTGGAAAAATTCTGTGGGAATTGCTGACTTCATTCGTTCCGCTTGCGGTGCTCATCATGAGCGTGCTCGGCGCGATCCTGATGGGCCTGGCGACGCCGGCCGAGGCTGCCGGGGTTGGCGCCTTCGGCGGCCTGGTACTGGCAGTCATCTATCGCTCACTCAGCTGGGTGCTACTGAAGGAAGCAGTTTACATGACCGCCAAAACCTCGGCCATGGTGTGCTGGTTGTTCGTCGGTTCCTGGACCTTTGCCGCGGTGTTCTCCTATCTCGGCGGCCATGACCTGGTCCACGACTGGGTGCTTTCCCTCGATCTCGGATCGGTTGGATTCCTGGTGCTCGCACAAACCATCATATTCCTGCTGGGCTGGCCGCTGGAATGGACCGAGATCATCATTATCTTCGTGCCGATCTTCCTGCCGATGCTCGACACCTTCAATGTCGATCCGCTGTTTTTCGGTATCCTGGTGGCGCTGAACCTGCAGACATCGTTTTTAACCCCGCCGATGGCGATGGCCGCCTATTACCTGAAAGGTGTGGCGCCGCCCCATATTCAGTTGATGTCCATTTTCAAGGGAATCATGCCTTATCTCGCGATCATTTTGCTGTCGATGGTACTGCTGTATAACTTCCCCGGGATCGCGCTGTGGCTGCCGGTGTACCTGTTCGGTGCTGCCTGACACGGTGGCAATGGATAAATTGAACCCCGGCTCGGCGAACCTGCTGAGCGCCTGTGACGCCCGCGAGGCCATCGCCCGGGGTTTGCTGAGCTCTGAGGACCTGGTCGCAGCCTGCTTCGCGCGTATCGACGAACTCGAGGAATCGATCGGGGCCTGGGCCCACCTCGACAGGACGGTAGCCATGGAGCAGGCGCAAGCGGCCGACGATATTCGTTTCCGGGGCAAACCGATGGGGGCTTTGCACGGCCTGCCCGTGGGCATCAAGGATATTATCGATACCGCCGATTATCCCACCGAGCGTGGTACGGTTTTACACCAGGGGCGCAGGCCGGAACGCGATGCAACGCTGGTGTCGCTGCTCAAGGAAGCCGGCGCGATCATCCTCGGCAAGACCGTGTCCACCGAGATGGCGGTGTATTCGCCCGGCAAGACACGCAATCCGCACAACCCCGAGCATACGCCCGGCGGATCCTCCAGCGGTTCGGCGGCCGCGGTATCGGCCGCGATGGTGCCCTTCGCGGTTGGCACGCAAACCAATGGCTCCGTTATTCGTCCAGCCTCCTACTGCGGCGTTTACGGATTCAAGCCGAGTTTCGCACGGATATCCCGCCACGGTGTGCTGACCCAGTCACCGCCACTGGATACGATTGGACTATTTGCACGCACGCTCGACGACCTGGCGATGATTGCCGACGTATTGATGCGTTTTGATGCTCAGGACGAGGCAATGACCCCCGTCGCCCCACCGGGTATTGGCAGCCTTTTGCCAGAGGAAGTCCCGGCCAATCCGCATTTTGCATTCGTACGCACGCCGGTATGGGACCAGGTCGAAGCGATAACCAAGGACGCATTTCGGGAAATCATCGATGAAGTCAACGAGCGCCAGGAAAAGACCGTCGATATCCTCGATCTGCCGCCAGCCTTCGACGAGCTTCACGAGGATCACCGCAAGGTTATGGAAGCCGACCTGGCGCGCAATTTTGCCGACGAATACAGCCGGGGCAAGGACGATTTGAGCCTGGTGCTGCGCGAGATGATAGAACGTGGTCAGCGGGTCAGCGATAGCGACTATGACAAGGCAGTCGCGAGGCAGGCGGATTACGACGCCCTCCTGCAGGAAATTCTCGACGAGTACGATGCAATCCTGACGCCTGCAACTCCCGGTCCCGCACCGGCCGGAATCGAAGCCACCGGCAGTCCGGTGATGAATACGATCTGGACCTTCTGCGGCACACCCGCGCTCAATGTGCCACTATTACAGACCCCGCAAGGGCTGCCCTTCGGGGTTCAGGTTGTCGGCGCCAGAGACGACGATGCGCGACTGTTTCGCACGACGCGCTGGTTACTGGATATACTGAACGACTAAATTTATTTATACTGACGCGGAAAACCGCAAGAGTTCGCCATGGATAACATTATCACCGGAGCAGTAGCAGTCGTCATATTTCTGGCATTTACCGGGGGGCTCGCCGAATCGATCGGTGAGGTACCCTTTATCATGATCGTGATCATCGTCGGGGCCATGCTGTGCATCGATTTTTACGAGTCGGCGAAGGCGGGACTCGAAGAGGAGCGCAACAGGAAATCCGGACCGTCGGCATAACAGGGCTGGCCCGCTCGCCGAACTTTTATCAGGCTGGCAGCCCAGCTGTTTAACCCGGTTTCAACCCCCGCAGCAATTGCTGCGCATACCAGTAGGCGAACCTGCCGACGCTGGGCTCAAGTGCAGAGAAACGCCCTGGCCGCGCAAAGCGTGAGTTCAACCCGATCTGTTGTTGCTCGAGAAACGGCAGGTATTCGTCGAGCGCGGCATCGATGCGCTCATAGTAATGCCTGGCGCGTTCGTCAAAATCATCAAGCGCAACCGACTCGGCGGGAAAGCTGATGGTCTGCGTGATCCAGCTGCGATCCGCTGACAACGGAAACGCCTGGTACATCCACATCGAATCCTGCGATAAGGCAAAGGTCGTGTTCGGATAAATCCAGGTATAACGCGTCCCTTTGGCCACGCGCCCATGTAATCCCTTTGCCGATGGCAACGCATATTGCTGGCTATCTTCCAGCAATGCCGCAGCACCTTCGGTAGCGCCGAACTGGGTGGTGAACTGGCCGCCTACCGCATCAACCGCGTCCGGTTCCGGGTAAAGCCAGCTAATCGAATCGGGGTGCACCATGGGCAGGTGGTAGTACTCGTTAAACACCTCGATAAAAGTTTTCCAGTTACAGCGGACTTCGAATTCACACACCCGGGTGACTTTCCATCGATCCAGGCCCCGGGGTTCATGGCAGGTGGAAAAATCCGCCAGCCATACATCGATCGCCGGTGGCTCATCTTCAAAACTGGTAAATACAAAGCCGTCACGGATAACCAGCGGGAACTCCACCAGGCCGAATTCGTCCGCATTGAAGTCGATCGCGTTTTCCATACGCGAATAGACCTTGAGCCTACCATCGAGATCGTAAGTCCACCAGTGGAACGGGCATTTTATCTTTTTGCAGTTGCCGTCACCGGTCAGGATCTGGCTGCCGCGGTGACGGCAGGAATTGGCGAACGCCTTTAACTCGCCGGATTTGTTGCGCACCACGATGAGTGGCACCCCACCAATCTCCAGCGCCGAGTAATCACCGGCGGCAGGCCATCTGTCGGCACGACCGAGCGCAAGCCAGCCATGCTGGAAAATAGCGCACCGCTCCAGGGCCAGCAACCCGGCGTCGGCGTAACATGCAGGAGGAATCCCGAGGGAGCAGTTTTCATCAGGTAACACCGCGCTCAGCTGTTGCTGCAGACTATCCAGCGAAACCAGGTCAGGTCGCACTTGCATCAGGGTCGTCCCGGTAAACTCGATGCCGCGAGTATCCTGATAAACCCTGCCCGACGCAAATCAAATTTATACCGGATAAATGGCAGCTAAATACTATTCTCGTGTCGGTAGCGGAACAAATATAAACAGGCTGCCCGCCAGCTTAATCGATTACGATAATCCAACCGAATCCGGCATTGAATTGAGGGTGGCAATTTGGGTGGCGCTGCATCTGGATTACTCGCAGTGCACCCGCCAGGCACAGATCAAAAGCACCGTTAACCCGCTTCAGGACGTTTATTGAACCAGTCCATCCAGATACCGCTCAGGAACCAGCTATAGGCCCAGGTACCGACGAAGACCAGCACAAACGTGATCGCTATATCGCTCGAACTGCCATCGAGCGAAAAAGCAGGCACGTATCCAAAAATGAACGGCGCCAGGTAGAGGAATTTCGCGAACTTGAAGGCCACCCATGCGGTTGCCCACATATTTGCCTTGGCGATGGTGGCACCTGCAAAGGCCGCGATGCAAACCGGTGGCGTAATATTCGAATCCTGCGAGAGCCAGTAAACGATCATGTGCGCCGCGAGCACGTTGACGCCGAGATGGGTAAGCGCCGGTACCGCTACCACAGCGGTGATCAGGTAAGCAGCGGTCACTGGCACGCCCATGCCCAGAATCAACGAAGCCAGCGCGATCAGTAAAATGGTCAGGTAGAGTTTTCCATCCGCCAGTTCAATGACGATGTCTGCGAAGGTCAGCACCAGCCCGCTATAGGTCAGCACCCCGATAATAATACCGATGACACCGACCGTCGCGCCAATCTTGAGGCTCGCCTCGGCGCCCGCTCGCGACGCGCTGACGAAACCGCGGACGTCGACCCGGGTATCTTTGCGGAACCAGCTGACCACGATACAGGTAACGATGCCGAGAATCGCTGAATATCCGGGCGAATAACCCATCAACATGAGAATGGTAATCACTACCAGCGGTAGCACGTAGTACCATGATTTTTTGAAAATCTGCGAAGCACTCTGCTCGCTCTTCTCGCCGACGATGTTATGTCGCTTGGCGTGGTAATGAACCATCATGAAGACGCTGAAGAAGTACATCAGCGCCGGGAAAATCGCCACCAGCATAATCTGTGAATACGGTAATCCGGTCAGCTCCGCCATGATGAAACCACCCGCACCCATGATCGGCGGCATAAACATGCCACCAAGCGAAGCGGCCGGCTCGATGCCCCCGGCGACGTGTTTTTCGAAACCGGCCTTTTTCATCATCGGTATGGTAAAGGCGCCGGTCGAAACCGTGTTGGCGATGGCGCTACCCGAAATGGAACCGAACAGGCCACTGGCGATGACCGCTACCTTGCCGGGGCCACCGATCTTGTGACCGACCGCGGCCAGTGGAAAATCGATGAAAAACCGCTGCGCCCCGCTTTTCTCGAGAAACGCGCCAAAAATGACGAACAGGATAATATAGGTCGCCAGCACGTTGGCCATGATGCCAAACACGCCATCACTCTTGTAAAAAATGCTGGTGCACAAATCGGGAAAGGTATCGCCGGCATGCGAAATCAGTTCGGGCGCGTATTCGCCGAAAATGCCATACAGGATCATGATCGCGCCCATCACCACAAAGACGTTGCCGACCACCCGACGCGCCACTTCTATGCCGACGAGTACGCCGGCCATGGCGATCCATTTATCCACCTCGGTCTCGGCCCCGGCGCGATAATTGATCACTTCGAAATTAACGATCCAGTAACCCAGGGTTACGATCGAAACCACGATCAGGGAATAGTCCATTACCCGACCGATCGAACCTTTGGAGCGGTAGACGAGGAAAGCGAGGATATAGGTTACGACGACGTAAATGCCGCGATGGTACTGTGTGGCCGCCGGCGCGATAACCGCCGAGTAAGAATAGAAAAGCACCAGTCCGAGGGCCATGGTGTCGAACAGTATCTGCTCGACCTTGTTCATTTCATCTACTCGCACGAGCACTCCTCCGGTTAGTATAGTTATTGTTGGCGCGGTCCCTGCGCCGACCTGCAGTTCCCGTCAGCCGGGGCGGTGCAACGCCACCCCGGTCCGGGTTGTTACATCATGCCTTTCTCTTTCCAGAACTTGACTGCACCGGGATGCCAGGGTGTCACAACCCCCTGGGCACCGGTACCCAGACTCATTTTTTTGAACGTCTTTTTCTGCGCCACCATATGCGCAAGGCCTTCGTCGGTGTAAATCATCGACAACATCTTGTAGACCGTATCTTCAGAAACCTTGGCGTTAGCTACCCAAAGCGCGGAATCCTGGAATGACGGGCTTTCATAATCGACACCGCGATAGGTGTCCGGCGGCACAGAGATCTTGGAAAAATAGGGGTACTCGTCATAAAACCCTGTTTTGTCCGCATCCATACCCAGATTGACAAGTTCGATATCGTTAGTCTGGGCAGCCATGATCACCGCGCCACTGGGAAAAGCAGTAAACAGCCAGAAGGCGTCGAGTTGATTATTACCGAAGGCCTGGGCCGCGTCGTTGTAACCCATGGCGTTACGTTCGATCTTGTCCCAGATGCCCATGTGGGTAAAAAACAGTTCGCAATTGGCGAATGCGCCGGAACCGGCATTACCGACGCCGACCTTCTTGCCGACCAGGTCGGCGGTGCTCTTGATACCCGAGTCTTTGCGCACCACCAGCTGGGCCGGTGCACCGTAGAGCCAGGCAACTGCCATTACGTCTTCATATTTATTCGGGTCATTCTTCATGCGTCCATTCCTACCCAGGTAGACATGACCGGAATAAACCACGCCCATTTGCGCCTTGCCAGAATTCACCTTGCGCAGGTTTTCAACCGAACCTGCCGAAGACTGGGCGCGGACCCTGAAGTCCTTCGATGCCTTGATTGGCTTGTAGACCTGCATGGCGTTGGCCACCACCTGAAAAGTGCCGCCGGCGGGCCCACCGCTGAACACGACGCGCTCTTTCGCCAGGGCGTTGACGGGAATCGTCAAAATCGCCATCAGCAAAACTGCCATACCCGTGAGAATTGTTCCTTGCTTATTCATAATTACCTCTGGTTATTATTAAAATTCAGAACGATTCTATAGCGATCAAATTTAATGTTATTGACGTGTATCAAGCCCCACAGGTCTATAATGACCTGCCGTTTGCCTGCCAAATACAATCATTCACAGGCCGGGGCCCGCAAACCGGCGCGCCAGGACCCGGTGTTGGTACTGTTAATCTAACAGGTTGATTTAGCTCATGAAGAAACTGAAAAACGAAAAAGAAATGCTTAAAAAGGCCATCCTCGAAGGTGTAAAATATGGCGAAAAAAGAGGCGTCGTCGAATTTGAACCTACCGATTCGGCAAACGAGAAAATCGAGTATATTTACCGGCTGCTGGTACATGACAATGTCATACAGCCTATTCCCCAGGATCAGATTTCGCAGAAATCGATGGCACACAAGCTTGCCATATGGGCGTCCAGGCTGTAGGGGCATGGATTTAGTCTATCGTAAATGTCAGTCGCAACAGCAGGAGGGGGAGAAATGTTAGCAGAGGTAAAGCAGGCCGGCATGGTTCAGGAGTACGAAACCCCGGAACGCTGTCATATCACCGAAGTCGCTAATGATCCGGGAGACGAACTGGTTTCGATCGCGCGTGCCCGGGTCGAACCGGGCGTGACCACGGCATGGCATCATCTCGATGGCATAACCGAGCGTTATATTATCGTTTCAGGCAGCGGACGAGTGGAAGTCGATAATCTCGACCCGTGCAATGTATTACCGGGCGACGTGGTGCGCATCCCTGCCGGCAGACCGCAGCGAATCACTAATACCGGTGAGAACGATCTCGTATTCTTCGCTGTCTGCTCCCCGCCTTTCCGCGAGGACTGTTATATCAGTCTCGAACGCGATGCCCGGCTTTAACCGCGTTGGCCTCGCGTCATACCTGTTGGTCGAAAACATATGAGGTGTTGAATGAAATACCAGGCAGTAAACCTGGCTCACAAACCGGGCCTGTTAGAAGAACACTGGTCTCCCCGGGTAATCGCTGAAATCGACCGGTGGAAATGAATGGCGGTTTTAACCGACATCAGCCTGTGGGAGCTGTTCAAGCACCTCAAGCTATGGCTTACCAACCTTAGCCGGGCGAACCGCGAGCGCCAGCGTCAATCGATAGAGGCTTTGCGCGCAGTCGTGGTTGCCGCCAGGCATACCCAGGTTTACATGCGCCGCCTGCACGACACCGCAAGTCAGGATCATGCCGAGGAGGCAAGACTATCGGAAATGTGGACCGCACTCGGCTTCAAGCTAAGCGATCTCGGTCTGACCAAACTCGCCAAGCGATGCGACATCAGGGGGAGATACTGGGCGAATCCCGATCGCTTCGACAGCGATTTCCTGCAAAAGGCAGACGTCGGTCTGGAACGCATGGAACAGCTTGCGCGCCAGCTGGTAGCTGAAATCGAAAACAGTTAACCCACGGCGAACCCGCAACCTTTACGCATATGACCGATTCCACTCAAAGATTTTCCAGCCGCGTCGAAGCCTACGTCAAGTACCGACCCGGTTATCCCGATGCGCTGATGCAAACCCTGTTGCAAAAAGCATTGCCGGGCGCAGAGGCGGTGGTCGCGGATGTTGGCTCGGGCAGCGGTATTTTTACGCGCTTGCTGCTACAGCAGAAGCTGAAGGTTTTTGCCATCGAACCCAACGACAACATGCGCCAGGCAGCCGAGACGATGCTGGCCGACTACCCGAATTTAACCAGTGTCGATGCGCCGGCCGAAGCTACCACACTCGCCGACAAATCGGTCGAACTTATAACCGCTGCACAGGCCTTTCACTGGTTCAATAACGCTGCGGCAAAATCCGAGTTCCGCCGTATTCTCAAACCCGATGGCAGGCTTGCGCTGATCTGGAACAAACGTAAAATCAGCCAGGCTTTTCAACAAGCCTACGATGCCGTCCTGCGTACCTATGCCCCGGAATACGGCGTCGTGAATCATATGAGCCTGAGCGAGGCAGACATTGCTGCATTCTTCGCCGATGGACAAATGGAAGTGCTGCACTTCGATAACAGCCAGCAGCTGTCATTCCCGGCCTTGCTCGGCCGCCTGAAGTCTTCATCCTACTGCCCCGCCGAAGACTCGCCCCAGTACCCTTCGCTGGTTGCCGAACTGGCGGCGCTGTTTGAGCAGTTTGCGATCGATGCGATGATCGATTTCCAGTACGTCACCGAACTCTACCTCGGCCCGGTCACGACGTGAAAGTCACCGTCTTCCAACTCGACAGCCGGTCGAGGCAACTCGAGCCAATGCTGGATGAACTCGCGGCACACATCCGTCAGCAGCAGTCCGAGTTCCTGCTACTCCCCGAAATGTGTTTTCACGAATGGTTGGCGGCGGACAAGTACCCCGATCGCGAACGTTGGCTGGCCGCGGTAAAATCCCATGCCAGCGCTATCCTCGAGCTGGGCAAGCTGGGCGCCAAATCTGTTATCGGCACGCGCCCGATCGTCAACGACATCGGCAGTTTTCGCAACCAGGCCTATCTGTGGACAGCAGAACCGAGGGTTTTACCCGTACACGAAAAGTATTACCTGCCGGATGAAGACGGCTACTGGGAGGCAAGCTGGTACGACCGTGGCGAGCTCAGATTCGATCTGTGTCACGCGCTCGACACCCCCATTGGCGTGCAGGTATGTACCGAAATGTGGTTTTTCGAATGGGCGCGACATTTTGCTGCACTAGGTGCGGAGTTACTTTGCGTTCCGCGAGCCACCCCGCACGGCAGCCTGCAAAAATGGCTCGCCGGTGGTCAGGCAGCTGCCGTTTGTGCCGGTGCCTACTGCCTGTCTTCGAATATCTGGAACCCGCCCGGGAGCAAGGCAGATTGTGGGGGTCTCGGCTGGATTATTTCTCCCGAGGGTGATGTACTGGCGCAAACCAACGCCGAAACGCCCTTTGCCAGTGTCGAAATCGACCTCGAATTTGCCCGGCGGAGCAAAGCGACCTACCCACGCTACGTGGCTGAATAAACGGTAGCTATACGATGAGGAGAAACTAGTGTCAGAATATTACCGGGGCAGCTGCTTATGCGGTGGAATCCGCTTTGAAGTGGACGAGTTCGCACCGCGCACTGGCAATTGTCATTGCTCGATGTGCCGCAAGTTCCACGGTGCCGCCTATGCAACTATCGCCGAGGCGCGGCGTCATCATTTTCGCTGGATCAGCGGCGAGGAATTACTCAAAGGCTACACCGCAAGTAACGGCACCACGCGATCTTTTTGTTCCAGTTGTGGTTCCAGTCTGACCTTTGCCAGCCCTGAGGCCGATAACGATCTGGTTGAAATTGCGCTCGCCTGTTTCGATGACGAGGTGCCTGTCAAACCCGATGCACATATATTCGTCGCTTCCGGCGCGAAATGGGCGGCTCCCGTGGACGGTTTGCCGCAATACGAAGCCGGGCGCGACAGTCCGCGCATCAAGTAAGCTGACACAATCGAGTGTCCAGCCATGGCAACCGGTAGTTAAAAGATGAAGATCTGGATTGACGGCGATGCCTGCCCGAATGCGATCAAGGACATTCTGTTTCGCGCAGCCGAACGTACCGCGACGCGTCTGACGCTGGTCGCCAACCATACCGTCAAGGTACCCCGCTCGCCGCACATTAGTTTTCTCCAGGTGGCATCGGGATTCGACGTTGCCGATGACGAGATCGTCAAACGACTGGCCCCGGGTGACCTGGTGATAACCGGCGACATTCCGCTGGCAGCCGAAATTATCGAAAATGGCGGCCGGGCGTTAAACCCGCGCGGGGAACTCTACACCCCGGACAACATCAAGGCGCGACTGACCATGCGCGACCTGATGGAATCGTTACGTTCCAGCGGCATCGATTCCGGTGGACAGGCGCCGTTGAATCAGAGCGACCGCAAAGCTTTCGCCGACCAGCTCGATAAAATTATCACCCGTTATGGCTGACTTGCCTGACAACTCTACACCTCACGCACCGACTCGAGAAAGCCAGATACGGTGAATGACTTCGCCCCGGAATACAGCAAGCGCGAACGGATCACGCTGATACTGAAACTGCTGCTACCGGTGACGCTGCTATTACTGGTGACGCAATTCTGGCTTCTCGACTGGCTCAAGGCTTATGTCAAAACCGCGAACTGCCGGATTTACGGGAATATTGACGGCATACAATTGTTGCTCTACGGATTGTTCGTCGGTATACCGTTATCGCTCGCCCTGGTTTTATTGCTACTGGAAGGTCGTCGTAGTTTACGCATTTTCAAACTGGGGCAGAATCCGTTGCCCGGTGAAAAAGTGTTACGTCGCACCCGGTACAAATACGGCAATGCCGCCCGGGTACAACCTTTGGTATTATTTTTGATCATGCTATTGCTGGCAGGAATGTCGATCTGGGGCAGTTATCAGGTCGAAAAAATGCATCGCCTTATTCCTCCCTGCAGTGACAGGCAGTTAGGACAGCTGGCGGGCCACACAAACAATTGGGGGGTGCAGAATCAATGACAGCGTCATTACAGGAATTGTTGAAACTCGAATTACCGGTTGTTCAGGCACCGATGGCCGGGGTACAGGACAGCGCGCTGGTGATTGCGGTCTCCAACGCAGGTGGTCTTGGTTCGCTGCCCTGCGCGATGCTCAGTCTCGATTCTTTATACGAACAGCTTGCCATGATCAGGACTGCTTGCGACAAGCCCTATAACGTCAATTTCTTTTGCCATACTCCGCCGACACCCGACCAACAGCGTGAAGCTGCCTGGCGCGCCGAGCTGTCGCCGTATTACGCAGAATATGACATCGACGCCAGTACAATTCCGTCAGGTGCGCGCCGTGACCCGTTTAGCGCCGAAGCACTTGACGTAATTCGAGAATTCAAACCACCGGTGGTGAGTTTTCATTTCGGTTTACCTGCGCCTGATTTGCTCGATGGGGTCAGGGCAATGGGTGCCAAAGTGTTTAGCAGCGCAACTACAGTCGCCGAGGCCAGGTGGCTCGAGTCGCGAGGCGTTGATGCTATTATTGCCCAGGGCCTGGAAGCCGGCGGACATAGAGGCATGTTTCTCAGTAGCGACATCAGCGGCCAGGTCAGTACACTGGCGCTGCTGCCTCAAATCATCAAGGCGGTCAACCTGCCGGTTATCGCCGCGGGCGGCATCGCCGACGCCAACGGAGTCTCCGCGGTACTGGCCTTAGGGGCGGCCGCAGCCCAGATCGGCACCGCCTACCTGCTCTGTGACGAAGCTACTACCAGCCCGGTCCATCGTGCCGCGCTACAGGATGCCGGCGCCGTACACACTGCACTGACCAACCGCTTCTCAGGACGCCCGGCACGCTCGATAGTCAACCGTGTCATGCGCGAGCTCGGTCCGCTCGGCCAGGTTCCGGCATTCCCCCTTGCCGCAACCGCAATCGGTCCCTTACGCAGCGCTGCGGAGGCAAAAAATCTCGGTGATTTTTCACCGCTGTGGTCGGGACAGAACCCCAGTGGCTGCCGCGAGGTCCCCGCGGCGCAACTGACGCGGGAGCTGGGACACAATCATTGATCTCGCTCCATTAAAAATACGCCCCGGGCAGCGCAGCCGGGTACAAGCTGTTAAACTGCACTGCCAACAATCAACGGAGAAAAATCAATGGCGGTTTACAAATGTGAAGCCTGCGGCATGAGCATCGGCACCATGACCTGCGGAACCTGTGACCAGGAACTCGACCACGGCAGCATTACCACTGACAGCGGCGACGAAATCCAGGTATCCAAATGTCCCGACGGGCACGGCATGATCAAATCGCCGATGTGTTGCGGACAGGATATGACCCGCACCGACTGAATTCGGTAACCGGGTGACTCCCGCTAAACCGTAGCCGCAGGTATAGCATGCCCGAAACCACCCTTTCCCTTGCCAGCATCCTTGCCCTGCTGGGCACATTGATAGTGCTTGCCGTTATACCCAGCGTCAGTGTGCTCACGGTGTCCGCGCGCGCGGCGGCATTCGGTTTCACCCATGGCATGTTCGCCGCTTTCGGCATCGTTATCGCCGATATTATTTTCATTTTGCTGGCGGTTTATGGCCTGGCGCTGGTAGCCGAGATAATGGGAGAGCAGTTCACGCTGATAAAATACATCGGTGGCGTTTACCTGGTCTGGCTAGGCATCTCACTGTGGCGCGCAGACGCGAGGGCACGCAAGACCGAGGCGATCAGGCAGTCCTCACTGGGTTCGAGCTTTTTGAGCGGATTTCTGATAACCCTCGCCGACCAGAAAGCGATCCTGTTTTACCTTGGTTTTTTTCCGGCCTTTATCGACCTTTCGCTGATGACCCCGACCGATACGCTGATCGTCATCATTATCGCAATCATCGGCGTCGGTGGCGCCAAGCTGGTCTATGCCTGGCTGGCCGATCGCGCCAGCCTGCTGCTTAAGGACACGCGCGCTGTTCGCGGTATCAACATGCTCGCGGGCGGCGTCATGATGGCGGTCGGGATGTTTTTGCTGGCGAAGGCTCAGCCATGGATATAATCTTCGTCTATCTCGGACACAACCGGTCGACGGATAGGGACATTGCCGAACTATACACTCCTCTTTCTAAAACCATGCGCCAAAGACAGGCCCTGCTGTCGCATCGACGCAGCAGTACCCGCCAACTGCCGTAGATCTTAGCGTGCAAAAACAATACTCCAGATGGATAGAAATTCTTTGCGGTCCCTTCTTCAGGATCATCGGATTTTTTTATCGTGTGTTTACTGCCAACCGCGAACGGGTAGCAAGACTCCAGGCCAATGAGAAGGTATCTGCTTTTATCAGGATCATGGCGATAATGGTGCTGCTCGGCTGGATGCTGATCTGGTACTTTACACCGGACGAAAGCCGCACCAACCTGGTGGACGAAGTCAAACAAAGTATCGGTATGTCCGACTCACCACCCGCCGATTAACAACACCGGTGTCCAACCAGCCGCCGGTGAATGCCGCGTTCTGTCCGGTGCGGTAACCTGCGCGACGGTGCCATGGCGAGCATGTGCCCATTCCGTGGCGGGCATCCTGCGATAAACCCCGGAGTAGAAAGGAATACAGTTAAATTAATATTGACACCGGTGGTGGGAGCCCCTTACGCATCGCAGCCCGGTGGCAGCGGTTTAATAGTTAAATCAATCTGATCGACATTGATCTTTCTGATACACATTCCAGATTAATCAGCGACCCTCTTTTTTTCGTGACTCCAACTATTGCGCCACCTGTATTCAGTTAATTTTATTCCAGTTGTTGCCAGCTATGTGGCCGAGATTTGCCACTTATGAACCTTTCATCTAAAAACCAAATAATTAAATAGTACTTAATTATCAATAGTTTAACCAAATATTCTGTTTATGGAATAGTTATTGCTTGTATTCCGATTGTATAAAAGCGGCATGGGGTACGCAGGTTAGACTATGAAACGAACACTCAAAAGTTTTCGCCAATCTACGACCATGGGACTTGCTGGTGGTCTACTACTCATACTCGGTATGATTCTACTGGTGCCCGAACACATCGGAGCTTTTTTCAACATCCCGGGTTTATTTGTTGTACTGGGTGGCACGCTGGCTGCAACTCTGGTCAGCAGGCCAATGAAAGAGGTAGTACGTGTTCTGCGACAGATACCCATGTTGCTGGAAGATCACAGTTCAGACGTCACAACCGAAATTCAGCAGTTATTTGATTTTGCTGCATTATATCGACTGGGTAAATTGCGTGTTGCGGAAGGCCAGCTACAGGCAATCAAGCATCCTCTTCTCGCTACCGGTTTACGGCATATCGTTGATGGCGGCAGTCGAGATGAATTGATTAAACTCATCCGCTATCGAATGCATATTCAACGACAGCGCGCCGAATCCGATGTAAACATTATGCGCACCATGGCAGTATTTGCCCCGGCATTTGGCATGATGGGAACCCTGTTCGGCCTCATACATATGATGCATGGGATTGGTTCAAGTGGAATCTCGGAGATTGGTACGGCCATGGCTTTTGCAATGATAACCACCTTGTACGGGATTGTTGCGGCAAATCTGGCCCTGAAGCCATTGGCTATGAAACTCGAGCGTCGTCAACAGCAGGAATCTGCTGCGAATCATATGCTTTGTGAATTACTACTTATGGTGCAGGAACGACGCCACCCCACATTGATTATGGATGCGATTAGATTCCTCTGGACACAACCAGAAGATATATTATTCAGTGGCAGTGATTCTTCTTTGGCGACAGCTGCCTGAGCATGGGTGTGATGCCAGCATCCAATAAAGAAAGCCAGTTCGTTTACAGACCAAATGCATCAGGCCAGGCATCAGGGCTGGGGTTTGAACAGTTTGATGAAAGCGTATGGAACGATGCCCCCAATGCATCCACAAATTCACACCAGGAGGCCTGGGTTATCAGTTATATCGATATCCTGACACTGCTGTTAACTTTGTTTGTTATTTTGCTGGCGATGTCCGACTTCTATCCGGACATTTCATCGTTGAAGCAGGACAGTGCAAATATGAACAAACCAGAGAATCAAAATATGCTTGTGGATTCAGCCAATGAGATGCAGGCGTACAAGCAGACTGAGGAGAGGCCAATTGTGCAAGATCTTGCGGAATCAGAAACTCATGAGCAAAGAATGACCCCATTTGCACATGAGCAAATCAATGTACTGATTAAGGAGATTGAAAGATCACGATTGGATCATCAAATCGAGATAAGTGAGGAGAAGGATCACGTTAATCTGGTGATTAGTGACAAAATCCTTTTTTCACCGGGTAGCGCAGATCTGAAATCAGGGGGTCTGGAATTATTAAGCCAGTTAGCTGTAATAATCAATAATTCAAAGTTAAATATGTCGATTGAGGGGCATACTGACAGCGTGCCTATCAATAACGCACATTTTCCTTCCAATTGGGAACTATCCTCTAAACGAGCCACGATGGTTACACGACACCTGATTGCAAATGATATAGCGCCAGATCGTATCCGTGCAATTGGTTATGCGGATACACGTCCACGATCGAAAAATGATACTTCAGAGGGGCGTAGACATAACCGACGCGTCTCGATCATCCTGCACATGCCTGAACCTGATGCGCAATTGGATGCAGTAGTCGGGATAAGACAATAAAACAGTAAAATCTGGCTCGAAAGTCAGCACCGAAATTCCATGCAGACCTCTATAGATTTCCATTCCCTGATTCGGATCAAACCTGAGTATTCCCAATAGTTTTGTTGTTTCGATTGACTTTTACTCAATACTTAATATGATACTTTATGAATCGGATATAACATACTAAATTTAAATAACTTATTCATTCTATACGATTAGATAATTTGGGAGGATCTCGAAATTGTCTTACGCCAACGATATAGTCGATCGGCATGCTTCCAAGGGTGATCAGCGCCTCTTCGGAGAAGAGTTATCAGCGATGGATATAGCTCATCGATTAAAGGCGGCTATGCCCAGCATAGGGTTCTGTAGCAAAAGTAAAAGAATACATGCCTTTCTGATGACGGTCCGAATGGCCGATGAAATGGCCGATGACGACGTAGATCTGGTAGTAGAGGCTATTGAGGCATTAACCCTTATATCGAAGCCTTTTAATAAAGCTCTAGTTATGGTGGCAAAGTGTTTAAATCAGCTTAGCAGGGTCCATTTTTCTAAATCCGCCTGGATTATCGCCAATACCAGAGCCACCAAAGAAGGATACCCAACTCATCGATATTATCGCCACCTGGCTAAATTAGCCTAGCCATAATGCCTGGTTTTTTTATGGGCAGTAAACTCTAATATGTGAACCCAGCGTCTGGTGGGAGCCGACTCGAGAAGCCTGACTCGCTGCTGCGAGCGTCTCCTTAGCAGAAAGCCATCACTCAAACCCGGTAATTCAACGGCGATACACGACTCGAGGCCGACACTTGAAAATGAAATATCACGAGCTGCCTCGTGTTCATTGCGGCTCTTAAATCGAGTACGTGGGTTTCCAGTCCTCGCCCCAAATTTCTCGCCACAGGAAAGGTCTGGTCGAATTTCCCTTGCTACAACCGCCCGTCCACAGATTCCATTTCGGATTAGCGTAAGTGCCAAAAAAAGCATTCAGACGCGTGCTCAACGCTTCCAGTTCATCCGCGTGCTCAACCTTGTCTATTACATTCTGCCTTTCACCCGGATCGCTGCGAAGATCGTACAATTCATCCTTAAAATTGTAGGATGTTGGACCAAAGCGCCGCATCAGTAACCAATCCTGAGTGCGAATGGCGCGTGTTTCCTCCTGCTCCATGAACACCGCGTCACCCCATTGAGGTTGTTCTTTTTCAATCAACGAACGCATGCTTCGGCTATGCATCGTCTCTGCCGTTGGTAGTGGCAGGCCTGCGTAGTCCAGGATGGTCGCAAAGATGTCAGTCGTACCGACAAGTGATTGCTGCGACTTTCCTGCTGATCTTTCACCGGGTGGCCGAATGATCAGGGGTATATTGTTGGCTTCCCGATGTGTGTTTGATGGCCATGTGTCCTCACCATGCCCCCAGAATCCATGCTGCCCTAATGACATGCCATGATCGGAGGTGTAAATCACCAGGGTATCGTCTGCAATACCCTGGTCATCCAGAGCAGCCAGCACCCTGCCGACACCATCATCAACAACACTCATTTGCGAGTAGTAGTTACGCAACGTTGGCAGGTCGTTAATAAGGTGTACCAGACAATTGATTTCGTTCGGATCGTGATAGTCGGGCATTTTGTCATGCCGTACAAACATCCAGTCGATTAGCTCCTTACTGACGGCCTCTCTGGGTACGGACTGAAATGGCGTTTCGTTGTAGAGCCCGGCAAATTTGTTCTTTGCCTCTCCCTTAACCGATGGCCAGTGACCGTAGGGGGCGGGATAAGTCAGAAACAAGAAGAATGGATTTTCTATACCGTGATCTCGCCGGCTAATGTAATCAGCGGCTTGATCGCTGAAGAAATCAACGGAATGCCCCGGATAGGTGATGTGCTCATCGTTGACGATCATATCGTTGTCATAAAATGACTGAACGTGTCCGATTTGCAGCGTGATCCATTCTTTGAAGCCATTCTGGGGCTTGTCTGCGATACCCAGGTGATACTTACCCATTAAAGCGGTGTCATAACCGGCCCGGGCCAGGAGGTCCGGCAAGGTGGGCAGCTCCTGCAGGGCGTTCCAGTTCTTCGGCCAATCCGCAATGGTTGCGTCGTCGAGCCAGGTGTGAACACCGTGTTGCGAAGGCATGAGTCCGGTCAATACGGATGCACGACACGGAGAACACATTGCATTGGGGCAATATGCCTCGCTGAAACGAACCGCATTTTCTGCCAGTCTATCGAGATTGGGCGTGTGGATTTCCGTGTTTCCAGAGCAGCCCAGCATATTGGCTGGCTGGTTATCGACAAAAATCAGGAGAATATTAGGTCGTTTCTTAATATTGATGGAACTCCACTAGTTTCAATTTGTGATGATCGCGCATACTGATACAGAGCCACAAAAAGTTAGCAAATTCCATCACCAATTACGAGTTCTGCTCGAAATCTTCTGCGCCGCGATTGGCCGAAGCTTGCCTCTCGAACAGGTTTCATGAGTGTCTCCTTCAAGCGCGGAGCTGCTTGATCTGGGCCTGTCCTCAATCATTGCCTTCATCTATTCCTTAAGCTTAATAAGCAGCCTGCCGTCTCTCACCTCGATCTTCTCCACCCCCTCGCTAATGGCCTGCCAAAAGCCACCAGCGTCGCCGAATTCCTGCACGAAATCGACATTTTTCATATTGCCCATCCAGGCATTGGGTAACGGAACACCCCAGACACTTATGCCCTTTAGTTTAGCGCTTGGCCTGTTTTCGATCAGGCGTAGCTCCATACCGCCGGTGACCTTGATCGTCTGACCGCCGAAGACCGGGAAATCGGGATCAACATCTACAAGCAGTTTGGCACTGACCAGGTTGTCCGAGAGATCGATGGCCAGTTTGTTAGCGAGATCAGTGTTTCTGGCCAACAAGGCATTGAGTTCTCGTTCACTGAATTCAACTTCGCGGCTGGCGCCTACTTCACTATAGGCTTCGGGTTCGATTGCCTCCTCTTCGTTAGACCGCGAGCTTCCGCCGAGCAACTTGATTTTTCGATCCAGGGTTTGCTGTTGCTCCTGATTAAGCACTACCGGCTTGAACTCAGTTGGGAAAAGCCAGGTGGTCACGACCCAATAACCGACAGCCAGCGTGACTGCCATAGTAATCACAATAATGCCAAAGGTTCTCCAGCCGTTCGGTTGCTGCCGAACGGGAGGGGGATTAGTCGAAGTGTCTGCGGAAAGTTGCTCAGTAGTCATATGTCTGGAATGTTCCCAAAAAATTAATTCAAAACTCCTTAGATTACTTTTAACTTACAGGTCGATTAAACAAGCAAAATATAACACGCGAAATTGTCATTATTACTTGCCCAATAGAGTAATTAATAAAAAACTACATAAAGAGGTAAGTTTTTGAATATGAGTTGTGTGACGGGCCGCCCCCGGACTGGTTTTCTGATTGTTTGATTTAGACAACTCCCGAAAGGAAAGGTTTGGGGTCAGGTTGCCAGATAATGATGGAGACATTATTTAACTTTTCCAAAACCAGACAGTTGTGGTGATTGCCGGTGTAAAGTCCGTTATGATTGACGCCGATCCCGACTGACTCATCGGCAAGCCAGCGCTAGCAAACCCGGGACGATATGAGTGTACAAATAGAGGACCTGGAATTACTCGACGCGGTGCGTGATTTTGCACTTCATCACCCCCATCCCGATGTCAGAAGATTCCACGCATCAATGCGTGACTGGGGCGACAGCTGGCGGGCTGTCACACCGGCTTACCTGGCCGCCGCCGACCTTCTGCATGCATCTCTCTTGACGATCAATCCAGGGGCGGAAACGCTGATGAGCGTTTTTGCGCGCCACAACAAACGCTTACGCTGGGAACAGAGTTATAAAAAAGAGGAAGGCCTGGTCCCGGACGCAATGCTGGCTGGCTACGGTTTCGCCGAAATTATCGGCCGGCATGGGCCGTTCATCAGCGAGCGCATTGTGGTTTATTATTTGTGGCAGACCGGTGACCTGCGTCAACAATCACAGTTTGGAGAGTAAGACTTTGGCTCGATCCGGTATAAAAGTCATCGCGGATCGGGCCGGTGACGGAGCGCTGATCGAGCGTCAGCATGTGTACCGGTTACGTTTAAAAATCTGCTTGCATCAAGGAGAACCGGTTCGCTGGGAGCAACCCTGGGGCCTGGTTGACCGCGCTCATCTCGAGGATGATGGCGCCACCCTGGTTACCGATTTGCGCGTCGATCGAGAAAACATGTTTGCCGGCCTGTTCCAGGGCATCGAAGGTATGCGCATCGGCGGCAAACGCAAACTGAAAATCTCGCCGCATCTGGCCTATGGCGACAGCGGCATACCCGGTAGAATACCCCCACAGGCGGTGATCATCGTCGAGATCGAGTTTATCGAAGAACGGACAATGCATGGGTAGTTATGAATGAAATCGCAGACAGCATCGAGGTAATCGCCTTCGACGTATTCGGTACGGTAGTCGACTGGCACGGCTCGGTCTCGCGCGAGGTAGCCGCAATGGACCTCGGTGTCGATCCCGACCAGTTCGCCCTCGCCTGGCGCGCCGGTTACAAACCCGCTATGGCCGAGGTAATGGAGCGTGGTGAATGGGTAATACTCGACGAACTGCACCGCCGCATCCTCGACAAGGTTCTGCACGACTTCGCCCTGGACTCACTGGCAGAAGCCGAACGCCAGCAGCTGAACCTGGTCTGGCACCGGCTCGATCCGTGGCCGGATTCGGTAGAGGGGCTTGCCCGCCTGAAAAAGAATTTCATCATCTGCTCGATATCGAATGGCAATATTGGTCTGCTTACCGAAATGGCAAAAAATGCCGCAATACCCTGGGACTGCATCCTGAGCGCCGAGAACTTCAACAGGTACAAACCGCACCCTGACACTTACCTGGGTGTGGCGCGAACCTTTGCCGTCGAGCCCGCTCGGGTCATGCTCGCTGCGGCACACCATAGCGATCTCGATGCAGCGCGAAAATGTGGCCTGGAGACCGCCTACATCGAGCGCCCCTTCGAGTATGGTCGCGCCGAGCCCAAGAGCGTTGCCCCCTGGTCCGCAAACACACTGCATGCAACCAGCATTCTTCACCTTGCCGATTTGATGGGTTGCTAGATCCATAACCCCCGGAGTAGTCATGAGTCTTATCGCCGAAACGCCCCCGCCGCCGTACTATGCGGTCATATTTTCATCACTGCGTAACGCCGATATCGAGGGCTACGCCCAGACCGCCGCACGCATGATGGAACTGGCAACACAACAGCCCGGTTTTCTCGGCGTCGAATCGGCGCGTGAAGACCTGGGTATTACCGTATCCTACTGGTCCGATCTCGAGTCGATAAAACAATGGAAGGCGAATGCTGAACATCGCCTGGCGCAGAAAATGGGCATGGACAAATGGTACTCAAGCTATAAAACCCGCATCGCGCTGGTCGAGCGCGACTATGGAAGATAGCTTTTTGCATTTAATAAGTTGTTGACATTGCTAAAATTTTAGCTACAGTTCGTTTCAGCTCGATTCTACGTCTGATGTTTATTCCCTCTCTTCGAAGTGTTCCCTCGTTCTGCAGTCAATAAGTCAAGGCCTGGTATCTGGCGATATCACCTGTTACAGGTTTATTTTTTATTTATTAAAGGTACATATTATTATGTCTGACAAGACAACCGGCAAAGTAAAATGGTTCAACGAAGCCAAGGGTTTTGGATTTATTGAGCAAGAATCAGGTCCCGACGTATTCGCACATTTCAGTGCAATTCAAGGCACGGGTTTCAAAACCCTGGCTGAAGGACAAGAAGTTGAGTTCACTGTCACCCAGGGCCAGAAAGGTCCGCAGGCTGAGAACATCACTCCTGTCTAATTGAATTGCCAATACTTTGGCAAATCGATTTTTCTAAAAGCCAGGCTTAACCGCCTGGCTTTTTTTGTTACACGGTTAAACCTCCTACGCTGGGAATTCAGTTTCCAGAAATTATGCTTGATCTGATATCAGACTAGCGATATACATCGTCCGGCTAATCCTTTCGAGGCAGGTAAAATGAAACCGGAACGCTGGAAGATACAGAAAAACAAGCTCTTCACCTACCAGGTCGGCTTTACCTCGCCGCCGCATGATTTTGACGCCGCACCGAGCGATTTCCTGCGCATTAGCGCGGACAATGTCGGCGTTCACGGGCGTATGCTACACGTGCCCGATTATGCGCACGAACTGACTGAGCGGGTCGACAATTTTCACCTGCTGGAAGAGTACGTCAACTGCATGTCGAATAACGGTGCCGATGTCTGTGGCCAGGTGGGTACTAACTGGGTCCATTGCCAGGGCACGACGCCGGACGAAATCCGCGATATCTGTAATCGTATCGGCGATACTTACGAAACCCCGTTTCACATGGCTGGTTACTGCGTGGTTGAAGCCCTGCGCGATATGGGCGCTCAACGCATCGCGCTGAACTCGGTCTATTACTGGCCCGACTGGCGCGATGGTTACGCACGATTTCTCAGGGAAGCCGGGTTCGACCTGGTTTACTGCGCCAATTTCACCGACATGGGTTTTTTTGAAACCCAGCAGGAATGCAATGACTGTATCTGGATATTTGATGGCGATCTCGCCGAGAAATCGATGGCCTATGTTGCCGAACAGGCGCCCGATGTAGATGCCATCGTTGTCAACGGCATGCCGAACTTCCGCAGAGCCGATGGTTTGCCGCAACGCATCGTTTCGCTGGATCGCGAGCTTGAAAGCAAAATCGGTAAACCGATAGTTTCATCCGACACCGCGCTCTACTGGCGTATTTTCAAAACCCTGGGTACCGCGCCAATCGGCAGCCACGGGCAACTGCTTGCAGCATTGCAGTAAGGCGCATTATCCGTGCACAAGATTCTGGCTCTCTGGGCAACGCCGCGCTCCACCTCGACCGCATTCGAATGGATGATGCGCATGCGCGGCGATATGACCTGTTTCCATGAACCCTTTGGCGAAGCCTGGTACCAGGGTGAGGATGCGCGTTGGCCTCGTATCAAGCCGGATACACCTCGGACCGCGGGACTCAGCTTCGACAGTGTCTGGCAGGAATTGCAGGCGGCGGCCTCCAGGGGGCCGGTCTTTTCGAAGGATTTTCCGCATTACATAGAACACCTGTGGAACGACGAATTCCTGGACTACTTCAAGCATAGTTTCCTGATTCGAGACCCGGCCAAGGTAGCCACCTCGATGTACAAACACTGGCCCGATTTCCTGTTAAAGGAAATCGCATTCATCGAACAGCGTGCATTGTTCGATCGCCTGGGCGACAAACTCGGCGATGCGCCGCCAGTCATCGATAGCGACGACCTGCTCGAAAACCCGCAGGGCATCGTCGAGGCCTGGTGCAAGGCGGTCGGCATCCCGTATATCGAAGCGGCGCTCAGTTGGGAGCCCGGGGAGCGTGCCGAAGTCAGCTGGTACGACGGTGGTTCATGGCACGCCAACCTGCGTAATTCAGATGGGCTGAAAGCGCAACCGCGCAAATACATTGACATCTCCGAGGCGCCTGATCGGGTCAGGGAAATATACGACATCGTGCTCCCGCACTACGAGCACCTCTACGCGTATCGGCTAACACCAGCCCCGGATGCCGAACATCCCACAGCCTAGCTGCAGGCATCGATAACGAACAGCGCCGTGGCACGGTAGAACTTTGTCTAACAATTAATCCGCCAGCCCGTCATCGCGCGACCCGGTTGTGAGCACAGCATCATCAACGAATTGCTGGAACTCGATCTGATAGCCATTGGGATCTTCTACGCAAAACGTGTAAATGCCGAACTGTTCGAGGTGATGCGGTGGTCGATCTATACTCAAGCCGATATCGACAAGTCGTTGATACCAGGCATCGACTTCGTCGCTGATAATCGAAATCATGCCCCCTTTTGGTTCAACCACGCGATCGGCAAACACCTGGCAGACGCCAATCCAGGCGCTGTCACCGGTGGCAAAAATCCTTGCCAGGCCCCGGTCACGAGTGCATTCGAGCCCGAGCACATCAGCATAGAAGTATGCAGTCGAATCAAGGTCCTGCGTATAAACCCAACAAATCTGTCCGTTACTGGTGACATCATATTTTTTCAAAATCATTCCCCGAAATACATCAGCATATGCGCAACAGACCATAGTAAATCAATACTTTCTATTATCCCTGATCTGGGGTTTAATATTATGCTAACGATGTGATCACAAACATCGATAATTATAAAAGAGTTAGAGGGCGTGACAGAAACCAGCACTTCCATAGCCGTTAGCGAACGCCGGGCCGACCAGCAGTCTGTTGCCGACGATCACCTGGTAACCGCGCTCGAAGGGCATATCACTCGAAAAGGTATCAGATGACTACTGCCATTGATATTCGCGGTATAACCAAGATCTACAACCCGGAATCAAACCAGCCGGTGAAGGCGCTGGACGATATTTCCCTGACCATCGACGATAACGAGTTTTTCACCCTGCTCGGCCCCTCCGGCTGCGGCAAAACCACGCTGTTGCGCCTGATCGCGGGTTTTGAACAGGTATCCGGTGGTGAAATCATGCTGTTTGGTGAGGAGATCGAAAATCTCGAGCCTAATCGACGCCCGGTGAATACGGTGTTCCAGCATTACGCCCTGTTCCCGCATATGACGGTCGCCGAAAATGTCGCTTTCGGTCTCGAACGCCTGAAGAAACCCAAACCGGAAATCGAGGCCACAGTCGAGCGCGTGTTGACCCTGGTCAAGATGAAGCACCTGGGAGACCGTCGACCCAACCAGCTTTCCGGCGGCCAGCAACAGCGCGTCGCACTAGCCCGCGCGCTGGCCCCAAGCCCGAAGGTGCTGCTGCTCGACGAACCGCTCTCGGCTCTCGACCTGAAGCTCCGCCAGGCGATGCGCGAAGAGCTCAAACAGCTACAGAAGGAAACCGGCATAACTTTCGTTTTTGTCACCCATGACCAGGAAGAAGCCCTTGCGATGAGTGACCGCATCGCGGTCATGTCCGAAGGCGGAGTCCAGCAGATTGGCGGGCCGACCGACATCTACGAGCACCCGGTGAACCGCTTCGTCGCCGACTTCATCGGCGACACCAATTTTCTGGATGGTGTGATCGAAAGTCTCAACGATGATCTGGTGACCTGCAAAATCGGATCGTCCAGCCTGTTCGAGGCCGAAAATAGTGGCGGTCACACAGTCGGTGATCAGGTTACGCTGTTCCTGCGACCCGAGAAAATAAGTCTGTCGGCGATGGACGCAACAAACGGCCCGGACACTAGACCCGGCAAGGTCGCAAACATGACCTACCTCGGTAACCAGGCGGCCTACACCGTGGACATGGGAGATGGTATCGAGCTGACAGCGCAGGCGCGCCCGCAAGAGAATGGCAAGCTGCCGTTTGAGATTGGCGATTCCCTGGCGGTTGGCTTTTCTGCACGAGCGCTCAGGGTTCTCGCGCAATGAGCGACTGGCTACCAAGAAGCGCCGCCGGGAGACGCTGGCTGGGCCTCGCGCCAAGTTATTTCGTGATCGGCATTTTCATGCTGGTGCCGATGATCATCATGGGCGTGTTTTCCTTTCTGGAGCCGAATCCCTATGGTGGCGTCAAGCCCGTCGGCTCGCTGGCCGCCTACGTCAAACTTTTTTTCGAGTACGATCTGGAAGACCAACTGGTTTTCAATCCCGGTTATATCAACATCATCTTCCGCTCCCTCCAGTTATCCTTCGGCGCTACCCTGCTGTGCCTGGTTTTCGGTTTCCCGGTGGCCTACTACATAACGCTGCAGCCGGAAAACCGCCGTAATTTCTACATCTACCTGGTCACCATCCCGTTCTGGACCAACCTGCTGATCCGTACCTTTGCCTGGATCATCATCCTCGGCCGCGGCGGTGTGATCGAAACCCCCCTGCTCGCGGCCGGCATCATCGAAGATTCATTGCGCATGATGTATACCGATGGCGCCATCGCCATTGGCCTGACTTACAGTTACCTGCCGTTAATGGTATTGCCTATCTACGCCAGCCTGGAAAAGCTTGATTTCCGGCTGCTGGAAGCTGCCAGCGATCTGTACGCCAACCGCCTGGAAGTCATGACCAGGGTCGTTATCCCGCTGTGCAAACCCGGCATTATTGCGGGTTGTATACTGGTATTTATCCCCTGTCTCGGCGCGTTCATTGCACCAAACCTGTTGGGCGGGGGTAAAAAACTGATGCTGGGTAGCCTGGTCCAGTTTCAGTTTGCGTCGGCACGCAACTGGCCCTTTGGCGCGGCCCTGTCGATGCTGCTGTTGTCCGCGGTCGTCATCATGCTGATTTTCTACGCCAGGGCAGCCAAAAAGCGCGCCGCCATGGAAGGGAGTCGCTGATCATGAGTGAGCCAGTGCAAAAGTCATCATCTGCGCGCAAAGGCAAGAAGATTTTGCCCGTGGGCCACTATCGCGGGCTCGGTGGTTGGACAGTTTTTTTCTTCATCTTTCTTTATCTGCCGATCGTCGTGTTGATCTTTTACTCGTTCAACGCCAACCGCATGGTGATGAACTGGGGTGGATTCGGGTTCGAGTGGTATCTGAAGGCTTTTCAGAACGAGGATATTCAAAAGGCGGTATGGAATTCGCTGATCGTCGCCACGGTGTCGACGATATTTGCCACGGCCATTGCCACCATCGGCGCCCTGGTATTGGCCAGGGGCGGTAATTTCCGCGGTAAAACAATCTCCCTGGGACTGATTACGCTGCCTTTGATGGTGCCGGAAATCGTGACCGCTGTAGCGGTGCTGATTTTCTTTTCCGCGATTGGCATGAACTGGGGACTGGGCAATGTCATCATTGCCCATATCACCTTCTGTATTCCGTTTGCCTTCATGCCGATTCGCGCGCGCCTCGAAGGCATGGACACGTCGCTTGAGCAGGCCTCGCGTGACCTTTACGCCTCGGAATGGGAGACTTTTCGTTATGTCACCGTGCCGTTGCTGATGCCAGGCATCGTCGCCGGCGCTATGCTGGCGTTTGTGATATCGATGGATGATTTTATAATTACGCTGATGGTTGGCGGGGCCGGTTCAACCACCCTGCCGGTCTATATCTATTCGATGATCCGTCGCGGCCTTACGCCGGAGATCAATGCCGTCTCAACCGTACTGTTGCTTGTTTCGATCGGTATCGTTACGGCATACTGGGTCGTTTCGAAAAAGTCACAGACCGATACTGTGCACTGATTTTTTTATCACTGTAGTCACACAACAAAACTACCAACCAGAGGAAGATAAAATGAAACGTGTATTGACCATTTTCACCGCAGCCGCCGCGATGCTGACCGTCGGGTTGGCGAAGGCTGAAGGCGAGTTATTCATCTATAACTGGACGGAATATACTCCGCCGGAACTCATCGCCAAGTTCAAGAAAGAGTCCGGCATCAAGGTTTCCGTGGATACCTACGATTCCAACGAAACCCTGCTCGCTAAGCTGCAGGCTGGCGCCACCGGATACGACATAGTCGTACCCAGTCAGAACTTCGTGCCTATCATGGTCAAGGAAGGCCTGATTCAGAAGGTCGGCGTTCACGCGCTGCCCAACTATAAAAATATGGAGGAGCGTTGGAAAAAACCGGAATGGGATCCGCAACAGGAGTACACCGGACCCTGGCAATGGGGCACCACCTCGTTCTCTTACAATAGTGAACTGTATTCCGGTAAAGGTGCGTCGCTGAAGGAATTCTTCGAGCCAAACGACCAGGTCAAGGGACGCCTGAGCGTTTTTCAGACCCCGGATGAAGTCGTCAGCCTGGCCAACATTTACCTTGGTATTCCATTTTGTTCCGAAGACGCGAAGCAAATGAAAAAGATTCAGGACATGCTCGTCCGGCAGAAGGAATACGTCGTCGCCTATAACTCGGAAACCATGAGCGACCTGCTGGCCAGTGGCGAAGCCATCATTACCAATCACTGGAGTGGTTATTCCCGGCTGGGTCGTTTGACCGGCGCACCCATCGTCTACGCCTACCCGAAAGAAGGTGTGGTCGGCTGGTATGACAGCATGGTGGTGCCAACGAGTGCCAAGAACGTCGAAAACGCGAAGAAGTTCATCAACTTCATGATGGATCCCGTGAACATGGCGATGCTGACTGAAAACCAGGGTTACGGTGATGCCATCAAGGGCACGGCTGCCTACTATTCGGACGAACTCAAGTCAGCGCCGGAGATCAATCCGCCGGCCGATTTGAAAGTGTTTTTCGCACCGACCTGTTCACCCAAGGCCCAGTCACTGATCGACAAGGTCTGGACCAAGGTAATGCAGTAAAAGCTTATACAAATTGTTCTCAACAGGGCCCGCTTTCGAGCGGGCCTTTTTGTTTAACTCATATTTAACAGATATTTTTCCATTGAAAGCCATGACGCGACCGGCGCACATATTGCCGGTGATTATTTTTTCGCAATTTACCGGTACCTCGCTTTGGTTCGCCGGCAACGCAATCATTGTCGATTTACAACAGCATTGGCAACTTACACAGCAATCACTAGGCCACGTCACTTCAGCAGTACAGCTGGGATTTATCTGCGGCACATTGCTGTTTGCATTGCTGATGATCGCAGACCGATTTTCACCGCGACTGGTATTTTTCTACTGTTCGCTCGCCGGGGCGCTGGCTAATATCGCGTTACTGTTTGTACCCCAGCAACTAACCTTGTTGCTGATTTTGCGCTTTGCCACGGGATTTTTCCTCGCGGGTATTTACCCGGTGGGTATGAAAATAGCGGCAGGCTGGTACGCACAGGGACTCGGACGGGCACTGGGTTACCTGGTCGGCGCGCTGGTGCTGGGAACGGCCTTTCCGCACCTGGTCAGAAGCAGCGGCGCCGATTTTGCGTGGCAACAGGTGATGCTGGTGGTCTCGGCCCTGGCAGTTGTCGGCGGTTTCGTTATGTTAATGCTGGTACCGGACGGCCCCCACCTGCCGAAAGGCTCGGCATTTCATCCGGACGCGCTGAAAATCATATTTCGCTCACGCCGTTTTCGCGCTTCCGCGTTCGGCTACTTCGGCCATATGTGGGAGCTGTACACCCTGTGGGCGTTTATTCCGCTGTTACTGCTGACCTACAGCAGCATAAACAAAATCGCGCTGAATGTACCGCTATGGTCATTCCTCGTAATCGCCAGCGGATTCATCGGATCCGCGCTCGGTGGAATTGTTTCCGACCGGTTCGGCAGCGCGCGGGTGGCGGCGGTTCAACTGGCGATCTCGGGTACCTGCTGCCTGCTGTCACCGCTGCTGTTCAATTCGAGTACAACGGTCTTTCTCGGTTTCCTATTGTTTTGGGGTATCACCGTGGTAGGCGACTCACCCCAGTTTTCAGCCCTGAATGCCGAAAATGCACCTCGCGACTACGTCGGCTCAGCACTCACCATCGTCAACTCGATTGGTTTCCTGATTACGATCTTTAGCATTCAGCTGGCCAGCACGATGCTGGTGCATATCGATGTCCGCTACATCTTCCTGTTACTGGTGCCGGGACCGATTATCGGCCTGTGGGCACTGAGACCCCTGCTCGCCGGAAACAAGGCAACCTAATCGGGGTTCCCATCACCAAGATGGGTAAAGAATACCTTGCTTACATCCTCTTGAATATCCCAGGTGACGCGTTCACCCTTACGCGTAAATATGCTGTCACCGGGACCACATTCGATCGACTCGCCGCCTGCCCGGGTCAGGATTAATCGCCCACTAATGATGGTCTGCAATTCATCACCCAGTTCGGTACATTCGAAAGCGCCCTCGGTACAGGCCCAGATACCAAGCCGATGCGATGCATTGTTATCACCGAAATCGAGTCGCCCCGAGGCACGAGGATTACCGCGCAGAATCTTATAGTCAGAGTCCGGATTGTCGAACGGCCACGGCTCGAGATCCCGTGGAATTTCATCTATAGCATATTTGTACATGCGGCTTGCTCCCGGCTATTCCGGCTCAGATTGAGGCGGAAATTATAAAGTAAAACAGCGTTTGCAACGGGAAAAATAAATCCGCATTCAAAGTGGTAGCCTGTGGTATCGTCGCGCGTGAAATCAACACAGCAGGAACCCAGGACGCCAACGTGACCACCGGTGCAGCGCCAGGCAGGCTGATCTCTCGAGATGCAGTCGGCATATCATATATGCTGCTTTCCGGAACCGGGGTGGTGTTCCTGCCAACCACCGCGAAGCTCGCTTATGAGAGCGGTAGCGACGTCCTTACCGTAGCCTTCAGCCGCGGCATCATCGCCGTACTCATCCTGGCCAGCGTCGCTATCATCGTCAAACAAAGCCTGCGCCTGCCGCGTGACATGTTGGTGAACAGCGTGATCGTCGGCATTGCCGGCGCGTTGTTTGTCTACGGGATATTCGGCGCGATCGTGTCGATCAATATCAGTCTTGCCATCCTGATCCTTTACCTGTACCCGATGGCGCTGGCTGTATATGAACACCTTTTCGGGTCGACCCGATTGCGCGCGGCGCAATGGATCTGGGGTAGCGTCGCCTTTGCCGGTCTGGCGTTGATCCTGGGGGTAAACCTCGAACAGATCAGTTTTATCGGCGTGGCGCTGGCTATCCTCGCCATGCTCGCCTCATTAGTCATCACGGTGGTTAATGTTAAAGTATCGCAGCAGACGGGTTCACTGGTATCCAACCTTTACATGAGCCTTTGGGGCGCCGCGATCTTCGGCCTTGCATTACTGCTGTTTGGCCAGTTTAACCAGCCACAAACCACCGTCGGCTGGGTAGCCCTGTCCGGTAATGGCGTGGCCTATTGCGTTTCGTGGGTGGCGTTTTTCGCCGGGGCGCGAATTCTGGGTGCAACCCGGGCCGCGATGATTACCCTGATCGAGCCACCCATGGCAGCCGCGTTCGCCTGGTTTATCTTCGGCGAAACCTTCACCTGCTGCAGTGGATCGGGTTTGCCGTCGTGCTCGCCGCGTTGGTCATGCTTGAGAAACTGGCGCGCGTTAACTGATGACTACCTGGCATAGTGCAGTTCTCGGTATTCGCACTTCCGGCGATTACTTTATTTCGACATTTCTGTTCGGCGTAATGTTCGGCATTGCCGCCGCGGCCATCGGCATCGAAAACTGGCACGCGCTGCTGATGAGCGCCTCCGTCTTCACCGCTTCGGGACAATTCGCCGCGCTTGAGTTCTGGACGGCACCGTTACCGCTGGGCACGATCGCGCTTTCGGTGGCACTGGTCAGTTCGCGTAACCTGCTGCTGGGCATGGCGATGACGCACCATTTTGATGGTCATAGCCTGCAACGCCGAATCGTCTGGTTGTTCCTGCTCAACGACCCCGGCGTGGTCAACAGTTTCCGCATGGACGAGGATGTCGACCGCCTCGGCTACGTCACCGGTTATGGCGTATCGATGATGACCAGCTGGTTATGCTCCACCTACGTCGGCCTGAACGCCGCCCACCTGTTCGCTGACCTGGACCTGGGGGCGGTGGACTTCGCCGGACCGCTGGTGATGGCAACCATGATGATGCTGTTTTTCAAGGGCTCCAAGTCAAGGCCGGCACCCTGGATCGTATCCGGTATCGTTGCGCTCATATTGTTTGAACTGGGAAGCCCGGACTACCTGATTCTGCTGGGCTCGGTGCTGAGCGGAATGGTAATTGCCATAGTACAGGTGCGACGCGACTATGGTTGATGCAAACGCAACTTTCATAGCCATAGCGATGATGGCCGCGATCGTCTACCTGACCCGGGTTACCGGTTACTTCATTGGCCTGCAACTGCGTCATATCCGCGGCACTCAACCCGTACTGGAAGCCCTGCCCGGCTGCGCATTCATGGCCATTCTGGCACCTGCGGTAAGACAGGGCAGCATCAGTGAAATCCTGGCGATGGCATGCGTGGTGCTGATCATGTGGCGCACCAACAACGTGGTCATAGCCACCGGAACCGGCATGGCAGTATTACTATTTGGCGGTCCATTTCTCGACCCCGGTTAACATGTTTTCACGTTCTTCAATCACACCGATCCTGCTACTGGCCTCGCTGTCACTGTTCTGGGGCCTGAACTGGCCGGGAATGAAAATCATCCTGTCTGAACTGACCGTATGGTGGTTTCGAGCCTTTTGCCTGATCGTGGGTGGTTGCATTCTAATGCTGGTGTCGGCGCTCTCGGGTAACCGCTGCAAACTCCGACGCCAGGAAATAGGTCCTGTACTGTTGTGTGGCTGCTTCGCCATTCTTGGCTGGATGGTGTTTTCGGCCTACGGTGTTTCGCAGATGCCCGCCGGTCGAGCTTCGATAATCGCCTTTACCATGCCGCTGTGGGCTACGCTGATCGCGGCCTGGGTGCTTGGCGAACGTATCACCATGACCAAGGTCGTAGGATTGCTGCTCGGACTGCTGGGTCTCGGAGTTTTAATCGGTCCGGACCTGGTGATTCTGAAACGCGCACCGGTAGGCGCTTTATTCATGTTGTCAGCCGCAGTTTCCTGGGCGATCGGGACCGTGCTGCTGAAAAAGATCACCTGGCAGTTACCAACGCTGAGCAACATCGCCTGGCAACTGTTATTCAGTTCTTTACCCGTCACGCTGGTGGCAGCCCTGTCTGAACCCCTGCCCGATCTCGGAGCACTAAGCGGCCCGGTCATTATTGCCCTGGCCTATATATTCCTGTTCCCGATGAGTTTCTGTCAGTGGGCTTACTTCAAGACGGTAGGATTGCTGCCTGCCTCGATCGCCGCAATCGGGACGCTGATGGTACCCGTGATCGGGGTCTATTCGAGCCACCTGATTCTTGACGAAAAGGTGGGTATCGCCGACCTGGTTGCCCTGGTGCTGGTACTTTCGGCACTGGTAATGGTGCTACTGATTCCCGCCTGGCGATCTCACCGGATAGCGCGCCGCAGCTGATCGAATCAGCGGGACCCGGATATTACTGCGCATACAGCTACCTGGACGAAGCGTTACCGCTTACCTGCCTGACTGGATGTGCTTGATGATCAGTTCAGCACAAAGCTGGGGCCGGGTTTGCAGCAGTAAATGTGGCGCATCGATATCGACGCGTTCGATATTCGGCAAATACTCCTCGATCATTTGCGCATCCGTCAGCGCGACAATCCGGTCTCGCAGTGCATGCAGATAGAGAATCGGCACCTGGATTTCCGGCAGCATCGCTGAAACATCGATTCTGCTTAAAACCGCAATTCGGTGTTTCAACAGCACACCGTCAAGCTGTTCCGTTACATTCAGCGGCAACGGCAGAGTTTCGGAATGATCTTCATCCTCGGTCTGGTAGACATCGAGGACAAAATCGGTCAATGCCCCGATTGAGAATACCTGCTCCGGAATATAACTGGCCATGCGCGTCAACGCCGCTAACGGCGAACGCGCGAATGTCGAGGACAATACCGATGCACCTATCTGGTCGGGCTGTCGCGCCATTAACGTCATTGCGACGGGCCCGGAAAAGGATTCGGCGAGTAGCGAAAAGCCTGGCGTCTCAGGGAGCTGGCTTTGTGCGCAGTCGATATAATCGGAAAACGAATCGAGGTCGGGATAGGTCACAATGGTCAAATCGAAATGCTGTTCGAGCAATGGAATAATCGGCGCAAACAATTTTCCGGTGCCGTCGAGGCCGGGCATTAACACGAGTCTGTGTCGCTGGTTCAAGATCAAGACCTCATTTACTGGATTCGGTTTGAGACTGCATCATCGATGTCTTCCACCGAATTATAGTAGGTTCACGACGATCAATGAAACATGCTGACGATCAAATACCAGGGCAGTTGGCCGCCGTGGCACCGCACTTTCCGCCTGAGTTACTGTTCAATCAATCTAGTTGCCGCCGCAAAACCACCACAAACAGCCTTTGGAAACCATGTAGCGACCATCGAAATCCACAGCTTGATTTTAGGTAGAATCGCGACGGCAGGGTGTTTATACTCGAGGTTCGCGGGCTACAGGCACCTGGTCCCCGAGCGAATCAAATAACAATATATAACTAACAAATCCTGATTAAAACCTTTGGAGAACAATAATGTCCCATCTTTCGAAAAAGACCCAACGGGTCCGCACAACGATTCTAGCCGCCGGCCTGGCGGTAGCCACAACCCTCGCAACAGGCATCGTATCTGCCAAGCCCATTACAGTAGTATCCTGGGGAGGCAGCTATGGCGCGGCACAGGACGCTGCGCTTTTCAATGACGCCTCCAAAAACTCCGGTATAGCCATAAACCGGGAGTCTGGAGCCAGCATGTCGAAGACCTGCCTGCAGGTTCAGTCGGGCTCCGTTACCTGGGACCTTGTTGTTACCGGCTCGGGTGGCGCTGCGTCTGCAGCCGCACAGGGCTGTCTCGAAAAAATCGATTACAGCGTGGTGGATGTTTCTAATTTCTACCCCAACACTTACACCGATTACTGCGTCGGCTCCGACGTGTTCGCAACCGTGATGTCATGGAACACGGACAAGTACGGCGAACCAGGTAGCCCCGGCGCTCCCAAATCATGGGCCGACTTCTGGGATGTCGAAAAGTTTCCCGGCACCAGGGCCTATCGCGCAAACAATGTCGATGGTGCTCTCGAGCCGGCCCTGATGGCCGACGGTGTTCCTCCGGAAAAAGTATATGAAGTCCTTTCCACCAAAGAAGGAATGATGCGCGCGATCAACAAAATTCGCGAGTTGAAACCGCATATCGCCGTATTCTGGGGCTCAGGTGCGCAGCAGGCTCAGCTGATGAAAGATGCAGAAGTCGACATGTCTACCGGCTGGAACGGGCGTTTCGATAACGCGAAAAAAGATGGCGCCAAGGTCGGCTATACCTTCAATCAGGCACTGCTCGATTACGATTGTTTCGCCATGCCGAAAGGCGCGCCCAACAAGGACGTGGCAATGAAGTTTCTCGCGGAAATATCGAAAGCCGAGTACCAGGCAAACCTGCCCTTTCATATCACCTACGGCCCGACTAACAAGAAGGCCTACGAGGTAACATCCGCGCCGAAGGAACTGATCGAGTCTCTGCCCTCGCATCCCAGGAATGTTCCCATGATGTTGCCCGTAAGCCTTGATTTTTATGCCAAGCATAGAACCGAAGCGCTCGAGCTCTACATGGAACTGTTGAGCGAATAATCGGATTTGCCAAGGGGGTTGCCGGGTAAACGCCCGGCAACCCTGGCAAACGAGGTTTAAAATTTGGCCAGTCATAGCGATAACCAGTCGTCGGAGACTCCGACTGCACTGCCGATTTATATACAGGGGCTAACCAAGAAATTTGGTCAGTTTTACGCGCTCGATTCGGTAGACCTGGAGGTTCGCAGCGGCGAGTTCCTGACCCTGCTGGGGCCATCAGGATCGGGAAAAACCACGCTGTTGATGGCGATAGCAGGATTCAACAGGCCCGATGCAGGAAGTATTCGGTTCGGCGAGACGGAAATGATTCTTACGCCACCGCATCGACGCAACGTCGGCATGGTGTTTCAAAGCTACGCCCTGTTCCCACACATGTCGGTTGCGGAAAATGTTGCTTTTCCATTGAAACTGCGCCAGGTCAGCGCCACAGAAATTGCCGATCGCGTCGCCGAGGCGCTGGCAACCGTGCAGTTGTCCGATCTTGGCGATCGCAGTATCGACCAGCTTTCCGGGGGCCAGCGACAACGGGTGGCGCTGGCTCGCGCCTTCGTGTTTCGCCCGCGCATCCTGCTAATGGACGAACCCCTTTCCGCACTCGATAAGAAATTACGCGAACAAATGCAGATCGAGCTAAAACACCTGCACGAGAAGCTCGGCGTAACCACCGTCTACGTAACTCACGACCAGCGCGAAGCACTGACAATGTCTGACCGCATCGCGGTAATCAACCAGGGCAGGCTGGCTCAGGTCGACACGCCACATGTCATTTACAATCAGCCCGCCAACCCGTTTGTTGCCGATTTTATCGGCGAATCAACCATGCTGCCGTTAACGCGGGACGATTCGGGTCGGCTTTTTTTCGAGAGCCATCTGATTTCGACCGACGAAGCGGAAAAATCAGGCTCCGATTGCTCACTGGTGATTCGACCCGAGCGGCTGTTCGTGATCAAGGACCAGGCGGTAGATAGCGAACAAACGATCGTGTTCCCCGGCGTGGTGCGCGATTTCGTGTTCCAGGGTGACACGGCATTTGCCGTGACGTCGATAAGCGATAAGCATGATCTTGCGTTTCGCTTTGGTACCAACGCTTCGTCATCAGAGCACAGCATGCAGCCGGGAGACCGGATTTCCCTGGGCCTGAATAGAGCAGACGTGATCATCATTCCACGAGCCACCCACCAATGAGCACCGGGACCGCACAGGATGTCGAGCGTAATCCCATGAATGAACGATTGCTCCGCGCACAGGAAGTCAGTGAACAGCGCATGCTGCTCAGCCTGGCCACGCCCGCGCTGCTGCTGATCGTGGCAATAATCCTGATTCCGGTCGGCTGGCTGTTTTACCTTTCTTTCATCGGCAACGACGGCCAGCTTTCACTCGAACATTATCAGAAGATGGTTGAATACAAATCATACGCGCGCGTATTTGTAACAACTTTCCAGGTAAGCATTCTGACCACATTGCTGTGCATACTGATTGGTTATCCGCTGGCCTATTTTCTTGCCATGCTGCCGCAACGGATGGCGGGATTTTTCATGCTGGCCGTGTTGCTGCCGTTCTGGACCTCCCTGCTGGTACGCACCTATGCATGGCTTGTGCTGCTGCAGAAAAACGGAATCCTCAATGACTTCGCCATCTCCGCGGGCATCTGGGAGACGCCGGTCAAACTGGTGCACAACATGACGGGAACCCTGATCGGCATGGCCCACATCATGCTGCCTTTCCTGGTGCTGCCGCTGTACGGTGCGATGCGCAAAATCGAACGCGACATGATGCACGCCGCGGCTAATCTGGGCGCGACACCGATCCAGGCGTTCTGGAAGATATATTTTCCCCTGTCGTTATCAGGCATGGTGGCGGGGTCGTTAATCGTGTTCGTGCTTTGCCTCGGCTTTTATGTCACACCCGCAGTTCTCGGCGGTGGGCGAGTGGTTATGGTTGCCACCCAGATTACGGCAATACTCGAAAACCAGTTCAACTGGGGTGCGGCAAGCGCGCTCGGCGTCGTGCTACTGGTGGCGACTATTGCGATTCTTTACCTGGCGGCACGCTTTCTTAAGCTCGATGTCGCACTCTTCGGTAAAAACTGATATGCGCTGGTGGCAAAAACCGGCTTCTGATACCCAGATTACCCACGGTAATCGACTGTGGCTTTACATCCTTGCCACTATCATCATGATGCTATTGGTGATTCCGACGTTTATCGTCATTCCGATGTCTTTCTCTGACTCGCAGTACCTGGAATTCCCACCGAGCAACTGGTCTATTCGCTGGTATGACGTGTACCTCGAATCACCAAAGTGGATGCAGGCAACCGTTACATCGATTCAGGTCGGTATATTGACAATGCTGTTGGCCACCCCGCTCGGGACGATGGCTGCATATGCCCTGTACGTATCCGGACATCGCGCTGCCAGGGCGATCTTCGTCTGCCTGATCACGCCGATGATCGTACCCGTCATTCTGATCGCTATCGGGACTTTCTACGCTTACGGACGTTTCGGCCTTAACAATACGATTACAGGACTGGTCATGGCGCATACCGTACTGGCCGCTCCGCTGGTTATGATCGTCATCACTTCGGCGCTGCGCAACTACGACCTGAACCAGGAAAGAGTTGCCAGGAGCCTCGGAGCAACGCGAGTAAAGGCTTTCTTCGTCATTACCCTGCCGCAAATCAGGTTTTCTGTCGTAACCGCCGCCCTGCTATCGTTTCTCACTTCTTTTGATGAAGTCATCATCGCGATATTTGTTTCGGGTGGCTCGAACGCGACACTGACAAAACACATGTTCAGCGCCCTGCGTGATTTTATCGATCCGACCATTGCCGCCATTTCAACCATTATGATCCTGGTATCGACAACACTATTACTGGCAACCCAGTTTCTCGGACCGCGCCAGAAATAGGTTTCAGTTACGGCTTCAAGGCTTGCGGAGTCGGCTCGCTGGCTTTGCCTGCCTCGACGCGCTGCCGGGTGCCTTCGCGCTGGAAGCGAATAGCCGCTGCGGGCAGTTCATCAGCCAGTTGCCTGATGCGCAGCCGTTCGGTTTGCGGCACGATGCGGCCGCTGTCGGCAAGGCCCTGATGACGCGCCCAGGCAGCGTACTTCTTGTTGACCTGGTGCGGTTGGTAAACGCTCAGTGTATCCGGAACAGTATCGTAATCGAGCATCAACGCACCATCCTTCGCGGCGGCCGCAATCAACTCTTCGCCGGCCCGGGTACGCGCGATCAGCGCATTAACGCCGGGATCGTCGACACTGTCGACCCGGTTAGGAGATCCGCCTATCCAGGTGTCGGCAGCCGCGATATCGGCTGACTCACCAATACCGTCAGGACAGATTTTGCAACGAAACGGTAAGGTCCACGTGGTCTCGTCTTCACCCCAGTAGTCGATGTAGTGAAACTCGCGCGCACCGCTTGTGGTCTCGACTCGTGTCGGTCCCGGACAACCGCGACCGCGATAGCGCAACGCGGTGACTTCGCCCGGATCAATACCGACCCGTTTATAGAATTCAATCGTTCCCTGTGGTGTGCCGTAGCCGCCACAAACCATGGTTAACCAGTACCTGACCAGTTCGTCGACTCGAGCATCCTGGCGGGCATAATTGCGCAATGCGGAGATGTCGCAGGGTTTGGCGATAAAAGCAAACGGCTGCCTGCGATCAAGCACTTCGTTAATGTCGAGCAACGGCGCCGCCGGTCCATAGCGTGAACCGGCAGCCTCGAAAACCTCCGCCCCGGTGAAACTGAGTACTGGCTCGCCGAAACTGGGTTCGGTGGCTGAAGTTTTAACCTGCAGGATGAAATCGACGCGTTTCGATTCGAGCAGGTAGACGCCAAGCGCGGTCAGCACCCCGCCGGTGGAGCCTTCGAAGCGTACCTCCGGATCGCCCGCCCAGCCGCGTACCATACGCCGCCACGGACCCCAGACGTTGTCCTTTTTGGTGTCTGCTTCAAGCAGACGCTCGGGTAGACCTTCAACGCGCGTGCCCGGGCAGGCTGCATAAATCCGGTCAACCGTTGCATGATCGAGCTCTCCCCTGACCACAGGTTGAAGGTAACCAGTCACAGTTTTGCTCACCCTGATACGATCGCTGCCCGCTATCGACTGACACAGCCCACAGCCGATGCACAGCCCCTGTTCAACAATGGCATACAGACGTTCGGTCGGCGTCGGTTCATTACTCACAGGTACCCCCCATGGCATCGCGCCAAAGTTGCTGAATCGCGGCCACTGCATGTTCGGAATAACGTGAATTTACCCGATCGATCATCAATGGTCCGGGCTGGTAGCTGCGACTGCCGAGACCTTTCTGTACCGTATTGATAACCGCCAGATCCTCGGCAAAAGTCGTTCTGGTATGATGATCGATCAACTCGCGTTCCCAGTCAGCCATTTCCTTGTCAGGGAAGAACCAGTCGACTGTGAGGTGGGTATGGCTGGCATCGACAGGGGTCCATTTCCAGAAATGCACGCGCCCACCCGGATAGCTCTGGAACGAGAAATTGGGCCACATCCACCAGGCCACAAACTCGCTGTCGGTCGATTCATCGAAGTCGTAGGCCCTCACTGGCCCGGACTGCGGACGCGACAGGTGTTTTTGTGCCTTGCCAATAACTTCGATACTGTAGGAATCAAAGTCGAGCACCCGGCCGACCAACTCCTTGTGAATCAGTTCGCAGTGATAGCACTCCGCGTAGTTTTCGATTGCTACCTACCAGTTCGCCTGCATATGCGCTTCGGTATGATGCACGAAGGTCAGCGCGGGTAAATCCGGCGCATAAGCTTTCAAATCGTTAATCAAGCCGGGGAACTGCGTCTGCAGCGGTGCGGCGCCATTATCCAGGTTAACGAACACCAGTCCGTGCACCACTTCCGCGCGACAGGACTTGAGCCCGAAATTGCTGACGTCGAAACCGGGCACTTCGTCGGCATTAGGCGCCGCGACCAGCTCGCCGCGGGTGTTGAAAGTCCATCCGTGGTAAGGGCAGGAAAAGCGCTTTTTACAGCCCTCGCCATCGAGCAAACTCGCAGCGCGATGGGTACAGACATTGTAAAAAGCGTTTACGGTCTCATCATTCTCGCGTATCACGATCAGGCTTTCGCCGGCCACCTCGCAAACGACGAAATCGCCGCTGCTGCGCAATTTTTCGACATGGCAGGCGAACTGCCAGCTGCGCGCAAAAATCCTGTCCTGCTCATGACGATAAACTTCCGCATCGATGTAGGCTGCGGCGGATAACGCCCTGGTCAAACTTGCCTGGGGCTTACTCATATTTGCTCGATACCGTCATCCAGGGCAGTCAAATCCACCGGCGGCAACCGATCGATCGCTGCGAATTTCGCATCGCCTTTAGACAACATCCGAAACCTTTCGATCGAAATATTTGCAACCATAAGCAGAAGTAAACCACTTGTTATGAATCCCGCGCAAGCGCAAATCCCTGCATAATTGTGGCGACAGCTGACATCCGGCAACCCGCAGACTTACATCATCCCGGCTCACCGCGCTGTTCTCATAGCTCGCATCAAGATTTTTAGTGACAGCAGATAAGCCGGTAAATACTATTGCGATGTAAATAACGCTGAATATGAAATGAGCATTCCCGAGACAATGCGAGCCGTTGTGCTCACCGGACACGGTGGCCTCGACAAGCTCGAATACCACGATGACTGGCCGACACCCGAGCCACGGGACGGCGAGGTACTGGTCAAGATCGCCGCCTGTGGCCTTAATAATACCGATATCAATACGCGCACCGCGTGGTATTCGAAATCAGTAACAGAGGGCATAACCGATCTCGGTGGCAAGGATGGTTTTGATACCGCCAACGCCGCAACCGGCAGCTGGGGCAGTTCCACGATTACCTTCCCGCGCATCCAGGGCGCCGATATTGTGGGTTATATAGCCGCGGTTGGCAACGGTGTTCCGGCCTGCAGGATCGGCGAACGCGTGATTCTCGATCCGTGGCTGTTGGCGACGGGCGACTGGCTCGATACTTCGCGATCACGGTATTTCGGTTCGGAGTGCGACGGTGGTTATGCCGAGTTCACTACCATTCGTAGCGAAAACGCGATTGCAATCGACAGCACACAGTCCGATGCCGAACTCGCAACCTACCCCTGCGCCTACACCACGGCGGAAAACCTGACCGCGAGAACGGGGTTGCGACCCGGCGAAGTCGTGGCTATCGCCGGTGCCTCCGGCGGGGTCGGTTCCGCGGCAATCCAGCTATGCCGCCTGCGTGGTGCATACGTGATTGCAATTGCCACAGAATCGAAAACGGATTTCCTGCTCGAACTGGGTGCCAACTTCGTCATTGACCGCAACAGTGAAAATCTCGAAGCAGAGATTCGTGACGCCACCCAAGGCGGTATCGATGTCGCCCTCGATGTCGTCGGTGGGCCGGCTTTCATGCCACTGATAAATGCGTTACGCCAGGGCGGGCGCTATTCGAGCTCGGGATCGATCGCCGGTCCACTGGTCGAATTCGATCTGCGTCAGCTGGTATACAAGGATTTACAGCTCACCGGGGCGACCATAGTGCCACCCGGTACCATGCAACGCCTGGTCAGATTGATCGAGCAGAACCAGTTGCGTCCGCTGCTGGCGAAGACTTTTCCACTGCGGGAACTCGCCCTGGCGCAGCAGGCCTTTCTGGAAAAGAAGCACGTCGGCAATATCGTCGTCGAAACATGAAAATCTCCACTACAGGCGCATGTCGCAAGCAAGCCGGGCAAACCTGTGGCAACTTCGCCGGGACTTGTTATGGAGTCCGATAAGATGGAACAGTTTGCCGCTATTGACCTCGGTTCGAACAGTTTTCACCTGGTTGTAGCACGCGCGGAAGAACACGCTCTGACCGTGATCGACCGTGAACGCGAGATGGTTCGGCTCGCGGCCGGTCTGGATGAAAAAAATGAAATCGTTGCCAGCGCCAGCGAACGCGCGCTGGATTGCCTGGCCAGGTTTGGCGAACGTTTACGCGGTCTGGATGCTGACAATGTCCGGGTCGTCGGCACCAACGCACTGCGCAAGGCAAGAAATTCAAGGCAGTTTATCGCCAGCGCCGAAAAGGCGCTCGGATTTTCGATCGAAATTGTGTCAGGCGTCGAGGAAGCACGACTGGTTTATCTCGGGGCGGCACAAACCCTGCAGGGTGACCGGGGACGGCGACTGGTCGTGGATATCGGTGGCGGCAGTACCGAAATCATCGTCGGTGACAAAAGCGAACCGCTATTCCTTGATAGTCTCTACATGGGATGTGTTAGCACCAGCGAAAAATTTTTCCCTGACGGTGAATACAATGAGCAGCGCATGCGGCGCGCGATTTTCCGCGCCCAGCTGGAACTGGAACCTAGTATCGCCGCGTTGCGTTCACTGTCGGCGGCTGATTTCATCGGCACCTCGGGTACTGCGCGCGCTATCGACAATGTTCTGCGTGAAAACGGCTGGAGTGAAACCGGGATTACCCCTGCAGGACTGGACAAACTGGTGAAGAAGATAATCAAGGTCGGTAGCGTGGATAAACTCAAGATCAGTGGGTTAAGTGAACAGCGCCGTCCCGTATTCGCCGGCGGCGTCGCGGTAATGACGGCGATTTTCAGGGCATTAGGCCTTGATTTCATGCGCGTCTCCGAAGGTTCGCTGCGCGAGGGCGTGCTGCACGATCTGATCGGTCGCGTGCTTTACGACGATCGTCGAGCAATCACCGTGCTGGAGCTGATGAAAAGGCATCATATCGATGTCGACCAGGGCAACCGAGTGCGTCATACCGCGCTGATGTTGTTCGATCAGGTCAGGCGACAGGGCTTGCTCAAGCGCGAGCGCCGCCTTATGGGCTGGGCGGCCCAGCTGCATGAGATCGGGCTGATGATCGCGCACAACCAGTATCATCAGCATGGTGGCTATCTGTTGCAAAACATGGACCTGCCAGGATTTTCGCGTCAGGAACAGGGGGCGCTGTCGACTATGGTACGGCTGCATCGGCGCAAGTTTCTTCCCGACCTGATTGCTGACAACATATATGTGCGTTCTGACGCGCTGGCGCTGATGACAAGACTACTGCGCCTCGCTGTGCTGCTCAATCGCGGCCGCATGCCAATGGGTTTGCCACCGCTACGATTAGAATTGAGCGAAGCCCTGGATATGAATCTCGAGATTTCGGAGTCCTGGTTGGCAGGCCACCCCCTCACCGAAGCCGACCTGGAACAGGAAGTCGAAATGCAGGCTGCGGTCGGTCACAACCTGCTTATCGTCAAGACTTGATTCGCCGGGCTACCATCAGCCCCCTGCTGCAGGCGGTCGCAATCATGAGTGCCGGCAAATTCCTGTTTGCAATCCAGGATGTCATCATAAAAGAAATGAGTGCCGGTTACCCGGTGCACCAGATCATGACAATCAGGGGACTGGTCGCGATACCCCTGTTACTTGTGCTGATCCATTTCACCAGTGGACTCAAGGTATTGCGGCACCATCACCCGCTGTTGCACCTGGTTCGCGGCGCGATGATGCTGGTCGCGTTCATGTTGTTTTATGTCGCCCTGGCCGGCACCTCGCTGACCACGGCGACCGCACTGTTTTTTACCGCGCCGTTTTTCATCACGCTGCTGTCGATACCACTGCTCGGCGAACGGGTCGGCAGCAGGAGATTCGTCGGTATTACGACAGGTTTTATCGGCGTACTAATTGTACTGAGACCCGACACCGACTCGTTCAACCTGTTTGAATTGTTACCGATCGTCGCGGCGTTTTTCTATGCCTGCTGTCAACTGATGGTTCGTGTTGCCAAAATGACCGATCTGCCCGCGGTGATGTCTTTATATGCGAGCGTGGCTTTCGTAGTGCTGGGCAGTCTCGCCGGCTTACTGTTATCGGGAATCGAACCGCTACAGGAGGCGAATGTCAGTACCCGCTTCCTGCTGCGCTCGTGGACGTTACCCGGAGCATATGATCTGCTGTTACTGACGTTAACCGGGCTCACCAGCGCCCTCGGTTTCATGTTTTCAAGTAACGCCTATCAGCGGGAACAGGCTTCGCGTATCGCGTCTTTCGAATATGTCATGATCGTCTGGGTGACGCTGCTGAGCTACCTGATCTGGTCGGAGATTCCGGATACCCTGACCATGCTGGGGGTAGGACTGATCATCGGTTCGGGCATCTACGTACTCAGGAGAGAAGCAATAGTCGAACCCAGGCCTGTCGCCTACGCGGGCCTGACCCGGCGTTAAGCGACGCAGCAAGCGCCCCGGATTATCTGCACTGAATTTCCGTCAGATCGAATCGAAAAATACAAATAATTAATAATTTCATATAGTTATAAACTATATTTTACCCATATTATGAGCATTTCAAGTTAGCCCCAAACATGGTCAAAATACCATTTTCCAGGTATGCCGGGTTTACCCTGGTCGAGCTTATCGTCGTCATCGTAATACTCGGTATTCTGGGAACAGTTGCGCTGGGAAAGTTTGAAGATATAAGCGACGACGCCGAAAACGCCAAGGTCGACATGATCTTTGCCACCGCGAGCGGTTACCTGAGCAAAATGAATTCAATCCGCTATACGCTGGAAGGTTCGCCTGACAACACGACCTACGTCACCATCGATGGCGTCAGCCTGCGCTTTTTCAACGGCAGCGTACGTAATACCCAGACCAATGCCCATGTGCCGGCGGGCACGCCGAACCGAAACAACCAGGCAACGCGTTTCTGGTACATGATGTTTAGTGTTCCACCACCGGTGATCGCGCGCAATGACAACAATAGTACGGGATGGGCAATGTATACCGGCAACGCTAATTGCGGTGTCAATCGCAGCCGCTGCTGGAAGTATCGCCGCGCCGGTACCGAACTTGCGGTCATCACCTACGAGTTCAACAACGCTACAACAACGCTGGTGAAGAACTTCTGATGCGCTGGTCGCGGCATTACAGCGGAGCCGAAAACCTCTTTTTCAAACCGGTATTTATCCCTGCCTGGCGCCGTCTAAATCGGACACACCAGCTTGCCGAGTTTTTCGGTTAGCTTCATATTCTCGGAGTAATCGACCGGGCAGTCGATTAACACCACGGTATCGTCGACGATCGCCTGCTTCAACGTCGGCAACAGCTCGTCGGCCGATTCCACGCGGTAACCTTTGGCGCCAAAGCTTTGCGCATACTTGACCAGATCCGGGTTGTTGAACTCGATCTGGGTATCTCGACCAAAGCGGCGATCCTGGTGCCACTTTATCAATCCATACTTGCTGTCATTCCAAACCAGGATGACGATCGCCACACCGATACGCAGCGCGGTTTCAATTTCCTGTGAATTCATCAGGAAACCGGCATCACCTGTTACAGTCAATGCGGTGCGGTCGGGATAGGCGAGCTTCGCCGCGATCGCACCCGGCAGCCCGATGCCCATCGATGCAAAGCCATTGGAAATGATGCAGGTGTTGGGGCGTTCCGCCTGATACATGCGTGCGATCCACATTTTGTGCGCACCGACATCCGAGACCACGATATCGTCGAGCTGCAGCGCTTTGCGCAAGTCCAGGATGATTCGTTGTGGAACCAGCGGAAAAGAAGCGTCGCTCTCATGCGAGCTTAGCTCCTCGACGATTGTCTCGCGCAGGATTTGCGCCTTGGACCCGGCTTGAGGTTTCGCCTCCCTGGCGATCCCGTCCAGTGCCGCACTGATATCACCCACTACCCCGCATTCAAGAATATAGTGTTCGTCGACCTCGGCAGCGCTCATATCGACATGAATAATCTGGTTGGTTTTTTCCTGGTTCCACAAATGCGGGTGATACTCGATCATGTCATAGCCGATGCAGATTACGACGTCGGCGCGATCGAAACCGCAGGCGATATAATCCTGGGCCTGCAGACCCACCGTACCCAGGGATAGCTCGTGTGAAGACGGGATACTGCCCTTGGCCATGAAAGTGGTGGCGACGGGAATATTGAGCTTCTCCGCGAAGCGGATCAGTGCTTCACTGGCATTGGCGCGAACCACACCATTGCCGGCCATGATCAACGGGTAGCTGGCATTAGAAATAATATCGGCGGCCTGGGTAATCTTATCTGCCGGTGGCACCGGCGACCTGGCGCTTTGTACCTTCAGTGGCAATTTGTCCTCGACCTGCATCGCCGCCACGTTTTCGGGAAAGTCAATAAAGCTACCCCCCGGTTTTTCCGCTTCTGCCGCCTTGAACGCCTTGCGCACGATTTCGGCGACAATTTCAGGTTCGCGAATTTGTATGCTGTATTTTGATATCGGCGCAAACAGGTTGACCAGGTCAAGGACCTGGTGGCTCTCCTTGTGCATGCGGGTGGTCGCGCCCTGCCCGGCGATGCCTATTATCGGCGCCCGATCCATATTGGCATCGGCAAACCCGGTAACCAGGTTAGTCGCGCCCGGTCCGAGCGTTGCCAGACACACCCCCGCCTTGCCGGTCAGACGTCCGTAGACATCGGCCATGAAGGCCGCACCCTGCTCATGGCGCGTGGTTATGAACCTGATATCGCTGCCGATCAGCGAATCCATGACATCGAGGTTCTCCTCACCCGGAATTCCGAAGATGTATTCAACGCCTTCGTTTTCCAGGCAACGTATAAACAGGTCACTTGCTTTCATATAATTTCCCGATTGGTATCGTCGCAACGATCGACAGTCTCCCGGCAACGCGCGAATTAACTGCGTCACCGAAGCATGGCATTTCCGCGAAGGCCCTTGCTGGTTATTGTCAGGAATTCGACAGCAATAGCAGTAAATCTATCCCTGCTCGATGGTATTTCTTGCGTGATTGCAAATTTCGACTCCCAAAAAGTGCCGGCAAGTGGCACAATACCGCCGCTTCAAAAACAACACAACAAAGACATCAATCTTAGGAGACAACATGGAAAACATGACTAACTGGATATCAGAAAACGGCGTCGACTGGGCCATCCAGATCGGGATCGCGATCGCGATCTTTATCGTCGGTAAAATTATCGCGCGCATGCTGGCCAACCTGGTCAGAAAGGCAATGACACGCGCCGGAACCGACAACATCCTGGTCGGCTTTATCGGCAACATCACCTACGCGGTGCTGCTCGTTGCCGTGGTGCTGGCTGCGGTCGACTCGCTCGGCGTCAACGTCACTTCGCTGATGGCCATTCTCGGTGCGGCTGGGCTGGCAGTCGGTCTGGCATTGAAAGATTCCCTCGGTAATTTTGCGGCCGCGTGATGATCATTATCTTCTGCCCCTTCAAAATCGGCGACTTTATCACCGCCGGTGGCGTCTCCGGCGTGGTCGATGAAATCGGCCTGTTCGCAACCCTGATGCATACCGGCGACAACCAGCGCATGATCGTTCCCAATTCGGGCATTATAAGTGGCACTATCACCAACACCAGCGCCCTGGAAACGCGTCGTGTCGACCTCGTTTTCGGCATCGGTTACAACGACAACATCGGCCAGGCACGTGACATCATGATGGCGATTATCGAAGCCGATGAGCGCATCCTGAAGGACCCGGCTCCAGCGATCGCAGTGGGTGAACTGGCTGACAGCAGCGTCAATCTGAACGTACGTCCCTGGGTAAACTCCGGGGACTACTGGCCGGTACGCGCGGATTTGCTGGAAAACATCAAGGTGAAGTTTGATGAAGCAGGCATCAGCATCCCGTTCCCGCAACAGGATGTGCATATGCACGAGGTCAAGGCAGCAGGCTAATTGTCTTGCCCGCGACGGTCGTCAGGCCGTCGCGGGCTCCAGAGCGACACCCTCGAGCGTGATGCGGTGCATTAGGCGGCGTTCGCCATGATAGTCGTTTAATGCCAGGTGATGGGTCGCCCGATTGTCCCAGATAGCCATTGAACCCTGCTGCCACCTGAAGCGACAGGTAAATTCATTCCGGCTTGCATGCGCGTACAGGAAATCAAGCAAGGGCTGCGACTCTGCCTTGCTCCAGCCTTCGAACTTGACCGTAAAGTCACCGTTCACGTATAAAGCGGGTTTACCCGAGAGAGGATGTTTGATCACCACCGGATGCACCGAATCCTGCGTTGCCGCGGCGGTATTGCCAAGCCTGCCGCCGAGATCCTCGAGGTCAGTTTCCACGTAGGCTACTTCGCCAAACGCATGGCGGCTCGAATGTTCGGCATTGATCGAGCCTAACATCTGCTTCATACCATCGGACAGATTTTCATAAGCAGCGTACATGCTAGCAAACAGGGTGTCGCCACCCACGTTGGGAATCTCGCGCGCATAAAGTATCGATCCCATCGCGGGTACCTGGTCATAGGAGTGATCGGTGTGCCAGCTGGAACCGATATTCGACTTCTGCTCCGGTTCCTTGCGCACCTCGGCGATGAGCGGATGCGTATCGACCGGGCTAAAAAAACGATTCACGTTTATCTCGCCCCAGCGGCGCGCGAACTCGATGTGTTGGTCCGGCGTAATATCCTGATCGCGCAGGAAGATAACACCATAGTCGATGAAGGCCTGGCGCATCTCCGTAAACTGCTCGTCGCTGATCCCGGCGGCGATATCGACCCCTGAAATTTCACCGCCCAGAGCCGGACTTAAGGGCAACACGTCGATGGTTTTATATTGTGAACTCATATACATATCTCCTGTCAGGCGTGTCCTGGTATGACTTCGGCCCCGGCCGTTTCCGCTTCTTCGTCGGTCAGATGGTCGGGGAACCCGGGCGCGCGCAGATCTTCGCCACAGGCGTCTTCCAGACGTTTGACCACCATCGATGACCACGCTCTCGGCCCATATTTAGCCAGACCATCGCGCATGATCTGCACCGCGAGTGGCGACATTTCCAGCGGCACATCATACTTCTTGCCGAGATCGTCGAACAGGGTCAGGTCCTTGACCTCGTGATCCATCGTAAAGTTGATATTGTAACTGCCATTCAAGATCAATTGCCCCTCGGTTTCATGAACGAAAGAATTGCCAGAAGAAATTCTGATCGCCTCGTAAGCAACGCCTAAATCGATGCCCGCTTTTTTCGCTACCATGAAAGCCTCTCCGGTTGAAATCAGCTGCACCCCGGCAAGGTAATTTGTGGCGACCTTCATGATCGACGCGCTGCCAAGCTCGCCGGTGTGCAGGATATTGCGCCCAACGGTCGTCAGCAAGGGTAAAACTTTCTCGAATGCTGACCGTTTACCGCCGGCAAAGATTGCGATATTACCCGTCGACGCGCGATGGCAGCCCCCGGATACCGGGCAATCGAGCGGTATCGCTCCCCTGGCTTCGACCAGTACACCCAGCCGGCGGATCTCGTCAGCGTCGGTCGAACTCATTTCAAGCCATATTTTGCCCGGCCCCAGTCCTGCCAGCACGCCCAGCTCTTCTTCCATGACCTCGGCAGATATCGCCGGCGACGGCAGGCAGGTGATAATGACATCGCAATCCTGCGCCATTTCCTGTCCCGAATCTGCCCACCTGGCGCCCTGATCGAGCAAAGCCTGCGCCGCATCGAATTCCACGTCACGTACCGTAAGGTCGAACCCGTTGCGTAACAGACTGCCGGCAAGTTTTGCGCCAACATTACCCAGACCGATAAAACCTGTTCTCATTAAATTTGCCTCATAAGTAATCCAGTTCAAAGGGATATTCAGACAACACCATCGGGCCATCTGCAGCAAGCCAGACTGGTTGCTCCAGCTTCACTCCTTCATGACCGCCATGCTCGCCGACATAGCATTCGATACAGACCACCATGTTTTCTTCGAAGACCCCGTCATAGGCACCCCACTCCTCGTCCTCCCGGTACCAGATAAACGGATATTCGACGCCGAGACCACAACCGTGGGCGACGTCGGCGTAGCGGTTGGGAATACATTCCGGCGGTAACTGATAGGCCTTGTCCGAGTATTCGAGGAAACCGGCACCGGGTTTGAGCAACTCCGTGTTGCGCTGCATCTGCTGATAGGCCAGTTCGTACAGTCGCCGCTGCGCGCTGGTGGGAGGTTTATCTCCCACCACCCAACTGCGCGAAATATCGTTATAGTAACCCCCGGGCCCGATTAAATCGGTGTCGAACGCGAGCAGGTCGCCATCCTCAATAATCCGATTCGAGGTTTCCTGGAACCATGGATTGGTTCTCGGTCCCGTGGTTAGCAACCTGGTCTCGGGATATTCACCACCGCGCTGGATGCTGCCGTCGATCAACATCGCCAGTGCGTCGGCTTCACGCATGCCGGGCTTTAACTGCTTGCGCATGTCCGCGACACTTTTCTCGCAGGTTTGCAGCGAGCGACGCAGGCAATCGATTTCATCGAGCGACTTGATCGCGCGCGCACGCTCCATAATTGACTGACCCTCGATCAACTGCAGCGCCAGTCGCTGACTTTCCAGCACCAGGGTCAGATCGGCACGATCGATAGCCAGCTTCTGCTCGGTGATACCCTTTTCGCGTAACAATGAAATCATTGACTCGACCCAGCGACGTCCCATTTCACCGGCACGCGTGCCAACTGCCATGAAATCGGTCGTCAGCGAGGGACGGATGTCTTCGACGTAGCCCTGCGCGAGGTGGGCCGAACTATTCTGTTCGAACAGCACCGATTCACCATGCACAAAAACTACCGCGTAACGGCAGATATTGTGCATGGTCCAGACCTGCATATTAGCGCGTACCGGTGGCATAGCGGATATTCACCGGATCGAAGAGCACTATTGCGGCGCAATCGGCATCGATCAGTCTTCGCCTGATCTGATCGATCCGATAGGCCTGGATTCTGCTTTGGGTATCCTGATCTACAACTGCCGTTAAATCGTCACCCATCATCAAAATAAAATCCGCAATTCGAGAGAAAAAGAATAATACCGCTCGCGAGAAATAAATCGAGATCTTTAGTAGCCGGGTGACGAATCTAGTTCATCGGCGTATTCTAGGCGTATCCAGAACATAAAAACGAGGTCTGCAATGAACCTGGAACGAGTCATTTTTGGGTTTGTCACCATTCTCGCGCTATCGTTCACCTTCGCCTTTGTCATGGGGAGTATCGACAATGCCAGTCACCACAATGTCTGGTTACTGACGATAGCAATCCTGATTAACCTGATCGCCACCGGGCTGAAACTGGGAGATCGCTCGCAGGTCGGTGCGCTGTTGCTGGCAAGCAGCCTGGCAGTAGACGTCCTGTTGATAGCCGCGCGCGTGGTCTGGATCATCGATGCCGACCAGACGGCGCTGGGACCTAGCCCGGAATCGATGTCCAACATCGTTTCCCTGGCCGGGGCGCTTTGGTGGCCAGTATCGTCAGCGTGGTAATACTGGTTGGCGATACCCTGATATCCCGCAGATAACAGCTCCGTAATGGCAACTACCTCAGAACTTGACCGGGTTTCGATGGTGGTGCTGCGCTATATGCGCGGGCCGGTTTTTGTGCTCATTGCGGTTTACGCCATCGGCATTACCGGCATGGCCCTGATTCCCGGCAAGGACGCCGACGGCAACGTCGAGTACATGAACCTGTTTCATGCATTTTACTTTTTCACCTATACCGCAACCACTACCGGGTTTGGTGAAATACCGCATGAATTTACGGATCAACAGCGTTTATGGACGATTCTTTGTGTCTATATGGGGGTAGTTGCCTGGTTATACGCGATCGGATCAATCTTTCGACTGGTACAAAATCCGCATTTCCTGCTCGCGCTGAATGAACATCGCTTCGCCAGGCAGGTGCGGCGTATCGGGCACCCGTTTTTTATAATCTGCGGTTTCGGCGATACCGGCAGCCTGCTCGCGCGCGGACTCAATGACCACTGGTTACGTGGCGTCATCATCGATGTTGACCCCGAAAGAATAAAGGCTCTCAGGCTGCGCGATTATCGAGTCACCATGCCCGGACTCTGCGCCAATCCGACGAATCCGAGGCACCTGGACGATGCCGGAGTGCGCATGCCCAACTGTAAAGGCGTGGTCATCCTCACGGTAAACGAAGAAATAAATGTACGCATCGCTGTAATGACGCGATTGCTGAACCCCGATATTCATATCCTGTGCCGCTCCAGCTCGAAAAGACATATCGAACATCTACAGTCGCTGGGTAATGTCACCATCATCAATCCATTTGAAATTTTCTCCCAATTGCTAAGCATGGCGATCACCGCCCCGCGCCTGCACAACCTGAATTCCTGCCTGGTACGTAACCCTCGTGCCCGGCTCGGACAGCCGATCGAGGTACCCACCGGTGACTGGATAATCTGTGGCTACGGCCGCATGGGTAAATGGCTGTACAGGCAATTTGTTCTAAACGGTATAAAGCCCGTCATCATCGATCCGAAGATAGAGGAAATCGAGGGCGCCGCGAGGATAATCAACAGCCATGCCAATCTTGACACACTGAAGCAAGCGGGACTGGAGCAGGCGGCAGGGGTCGTGGCTGGCACCGACAGCGATCACGACAATCTCGGCATCCTGATGTCTGTACAGGCATTGAAACCCGATGCCTGTACCATCGTCAGGCAAAATTCTCATGAGAACCAGATCGCGTTTGACGCAATAAATGCACACCTGGTGCTGCAGTCCAGCCTGACCACGGCAAGGCGGGTGCTCAAGCACCTGATCTCACCGCAGGTGCAAATTTTTATCGATTACCTGCGCGAACAGGGCGAGGACATCTGTGCGCATACGGTAGAAAATCTGCAGGAGTTGATCGGTAACGAGCCGCCTCACCTGTGGCAGGTAAAAATCTGTCCGCAGGAAGCCAGCGCGGTGATGGAGTACCTGCAGGACGGCAATTCCCTGTCGCTGCACGAACTGATTCGCGATCCACATAAGCTGAATTCTTCGCTGCCGTGTATGCCCTTCTCAATCGCACGCGGTGAAAATCGCATCATGCTGCCGGATAAAAACGAATTACTGGCAGCCGAGGACGAGATCCTGTTTTGCGGCACCGAGATGGGTGAACGCATGCTATCGGCCAGCATGAACAATACCTATACCCTGGATTACCTGATTAGCGGTCAGGACAAACCGCGAGGCTACCTGTTCCGCTGGCTCGACAATCGATTCAGGCAAACCGGTATGCAGCCGTAAGCAGTTTTTCGGCTGCCGGGTAAAAAAGAATATTGACGAAACCCACCCTGCTATTCAGGCACAACATTCAAACGGTGGAGGTGCGGCGAGACAACAGCTATAGCGGTTTGTAGGCGACGCACTCGATTTCAACCAGGATATCGATCAGGAATTCACTGACCAGTGCGGACCGGGTGGGTGGTTCAGAAGGAAAATACTCCGAGTAAACGGCGTTAAAGCCGGGAAAGTCCGCCCGGTTTTTCAACCAGACCATCGACTTGACGACGTCGCCGAGATCGCAGCCGGCTTCACCGAGGATCTGCCGCAGGCCGTCGAGACAGGCGCGAGTCTGCTCTTCGATGTCACCGCCGGTCATCGGTTTACCGTCGCGCATCGGTACCTGTCCGGTGACAAAAACGAAGTCCCCGGCACGAATCGCTTGCGATAGCGACAGCACGCGCCCATCGATTACCAACGGTTCCCCAATAACCTCTTTTTGAGACATGCTGTACTCCTGCTTGATTTTTAGGTTAAATCTTCACCAGACTGATGCTAACAGCGACGCCTATTCTGGAACTTCAATGAGCCTGACACAAGAATTAATCGAGTTGATCCGTAACAAGCCGGTATCGGACCGGGACCTGCAACAGGCCGCGTTGTTTACCCTCGATGCAGTCGCCTGTGCCTACGCCGGCAGCAGGACCGGGGTTGGCCAGATACTGCGCAGCTGGGCCTCGAGCAGCGACATGGATAGCAAGCGCCAGGCGTTGTTGATGGGCGCACTCACTCACATTACCGAAACCGACGACCTGCACCGTGCTTCGGTCACGCATCCCGGTTGCGTCGTGGTACCGGCAGTGCTGGCACTCGGTGCAAAACTCGGTGCCGACGCGCCGCGCATGCTGCATGCCATCCTGCACGGCTTCGAAGCCATGTGCCGTATTGGGGCCGCGGTTGGCCCGGCGCATTACCGCGTATGGCATAACACCGCGACCTGTGGCCCGTTTGGCTCGGCAATGGCCGCCGCATCCTTACTCGAACTGCCTGCTGATCGAACCGTCAATGCGCTGGGCAACGCCGGCACCCAGTCCAGCGGCTTCTGGCAATTCATGGAAACTGGCGCAATGAGTAAACACCTGCATGCCGGGCGAGCCTGCGAGTCGGGCATGCTCGCCGCGGAACTCGCGGCGCATGATTTCACCGGCTCGCCGGAAATTCTCGAAGGTAAGAAGGGGTTTTTCGCGGCGATGTGTAATGACCCGGAACCGGAGCGCATTCTCGATGAGCCGGATGCGGCCTGGCAACTTTGCCTGACCTCGATCAAACCCTGGCCTTCCTGCCGACATACGCATCCGATAATCGACTGCGCGCTTGAAATTCATCAGTTGCTGGATGGGGACCGGGTGAAGGAGATGGAAATCAGGACTTACCAGGCGGCACTCGACGTATGCGATTACCCCATGCCGGAAACCGAGTACCAGGCTAAATTTTCGCTCTACCATACGGCCGCGATCGCAGTACTCGATGGCGTGGTCGGCCTCAACTCCTTCGACGATGCGGCAAGACAGCGCAGTGAACAGCTACGCCGGCAAACCAGCGTGACCATCGCCGACCCATACGCCTCAAATTACCCGGCATCCTGGGGCGCAGAGGTAACCGCGCGAACCGAATCCGGCGCGAGCCTCAGGATATCGCGCAAGGATTGCAAGGGCGACCCCGAACTGGCCCTGGATAACGACGAAATGCGCGTGAAGGCGATGGGCCTGCTGCAGTACGGGGGTCTCGACGAGTCGCAGGCGCGACAGCTCTGCAAGCAGGTTCTGGCGATGCCTGAAACTGCAGGTGGTTCAAGCCTGTTCAGTAATTTTATCGATCATCTCGATATCGACTGAGCAATGGTAGCTCGCCGTGGCAGAAACCATATAGCCGAGGTTGATCTGGCGATTATCTATAAAGTTATTTCGATATTTCTAGAAATATAGTTGACACACTCAAACCAGGCAACTAGAATCATGTGCATGAAACTCGACGATGCCGCCAATATTCTCGCCAAGATCGGCAACCCTACAAGACTCGAGATAGTTCGCCTGCTGGTACGCGCCGGAGACGAAGGCCTCGCGGTAGGTATGATTCAAAAGAAATTAAAAATCCCCGGCTCCACGCTGACACATCACATCTCGCATTTGAAGTCTGCCGGTGTTATTCGCCAGCAACGCCAGCAGGCTACCCTGATCTGTAAAATGGAGTTCGAGGTTTTACGCAGGCTGGTCGATTACCTGACTGAAGAATGCTGCGCGGATGTCAGCTGATTTTTTTAATTCCATTATTTCGAGATTACTAGAAATATGAACACATGTGCCGAAACCGGAAAACGCAATAGCCAGCTGTTAACAATCCTCGGTTCGATTGCAAGGGATAAGGTCTTTAAAGCAATGGTACTGATAACCCTGCTGATCGCTATCCTCGACCCGCCACAGCTTTCGGTCAGTATTATCTCGACCCTCGAATCGCTCTGGGAAATGCTGCCATTCTTTGCACTGGCAATCGCGATCGCCGCATATGCGAAGGCCACCAGCGCAGACGCACTAATTGCAAAAGCATTCAGCGGTAACCCGGTCCGAGCGACCATACTCGCCGCGCTGGTAGGTGCCGTTTCACCGTTTTGCTCCTGCGGTGTTATTCCATTAATCGCCGCGATGCTGGGGGCCGGAGTACCGCTGGCGCCGGTGATGGCATTCTGGATTGCGTCACCGATCATGGATCCGGAGATGTTCGTTCTCACCGCTGCCGGTATAGGCTTCAATTTTGCCGTCGCCAAGACGCTCGCAGCGATTACGATGGGTTTACTGGCGGGTTTTTCGGTCCTCGTCATCAAGCGTTACGGCGGCCTCGACGACCCGTTACGCGCCGAGGTCAGCAGTTGTTGCGGCAGCAGTTGCGCGAGCGGCAAGCCAGACAGCGTGCTATGGAAATTCTGGCGTGAACCCTCTCGTATCGAAGCCTTCAACCAGGAATCCCTGTCGATAGGCGTATTTCTCGGTAAATGGCTAAGCCTGGCATTTCTGCTGGAAAGCCTGATGATCGCTTATGTCTCATCCGCCTGGATAGCGGCTTATGTCGGCCCCGGCAACTGGTTCGCCGTTCCACTCGCCGCGATTGTCGGCGCCCCTTCTTACCTGAATGGATATGCCGCTATCCCGTTGATCTCGGGACTGCTTGAAATTGGCATGACGCCCGGGGCGGCGATGGCCTTCATCACCGCGGGCGCGGTATCGTCGATTCCAGCGGCAATTGCGGTCTGGGCACTGGTGAAGAAACCAGTTTTCGCACTCTACCTGGCGCTTGGCCTGACCGGTTCGATGCTCACCGCGTGGATATATCAATTAAGCGGTGGCACCATTTAACCCTGCTCTTATTCTCCAACCTGCTGTACCCCCTTTCAACTGAGGTCATTCTACTGCGGCTCACAGGGTTTCCCCGGTTTCCCCTAACAGTGGGTGGCCACCTCGGGCGGCAATCCGCAAAAGTGTAGCGCGGCAGGGACGCCGCGCTCCAAGCGATCACACGGATGTGCCAAACGGCGCTGTTTGCCGTTTGGTAGCGTCTTTTGCGGATTGCCGCCCGAGGTGGCCTTAGAACGCCAGAGCATCTGCGGCCATTTTTTTATTCCGGACAGTAGTGCGCTTTCGCGGCGGTCCGACGCATCGGAACGACGAGATAGACTCGCTGGAAGGATCGGCCAGCAGAGTCGGTGGAACTATTCAAAAATAGCTAGAAACGCATTACTACCTTGCAGGCTTCTCCGGCATTCAGGCGTTTGAATCCGGTTTCGAAATCTTCGAAATCGATATGGTCGGTAATCACCGCGCTGACGTCGAGACCGCTACCCAGCATCGCCACCATCTTGTGCCAGGTCTCGAACATTTCACGCCCGTAAATTCCTTTCAGGCTGAGGCCCTTGAAGATCGCTTCGTTGAGATTCACCTGTGGGATGTTCGGATAGATACCCAGCAACGCGATCTTGCCACCGTGATTGACGATATCGATCAAATCGTGCAACGCGTTCTCATTGCCCGACATCTCGAGACCGACATCGAAACCCTCGAGCATACCGAGCTCATCCATGACGTCGTGCAGATCTTCCTGCCCGGCCCTGACCGTGCGCGTCGCGCCGAACTGGTCCGCCATGTCCAGACGCTTTTCGTTGATGTCGGTAATCACCACGTGTCGCGCGCCGACATGACGCGCCACCGCAGTTGCCATCAGGCCGATGGGGCCGGCACCGGTAATCAATACATCTTCACCCACCAGGTCGAACGACAGGGCCGTATGCACCGCGTTACCCAGCGGGTCGAGGATCGAGGCGATATCGTCGCTGATCTGCTCTGGAATCTTGTACGCATTTTGTGCCGGGATACACACGTACTCGGCAAAAGCACCGGGGCGATTGACCCCGACTCCGCGGGTATCCCGACACAGGTGTCCGCGACCGGCACGACAGTTACGGCATTCTCCGCACATGATATGCCCTTCGCCGGAAACACGATCACCGACTTCGACCGAGTGCACCAGGTCACCGATCTCCTCGATTACGCCAATATACTCATGCCCGACCGTCATCGGCACCGGCACATGCTCCTGCGCCCACTGGTCCCAGTTGTAGATGTGCAGGTCGGTGCCGCAAATCGCGACCTCGTTAACCCTGATCAACACATCTTCAGGCCCCGGTTCCGGCTTTGCCACGTCCTGCAGCCAGAGACCGGGTTTTTGGTGAGCTTTTACCAGTGCTTTCATCTCTAACTCCCGGGAATCAGTTCAATCTGTCGACCGACGGCGATAAATGCGTCGATCGCCTTATCAAGCTGCACGCGACTATGCGCGGCGCTCATCTGGGTACGTACTCGTGCCAGCCCCCTCGGTACTACCGGGAAAGAAAACGCCGTGACATAAACGCCGTGTTCCATTAGTTTGCCGGCGAGCTGTTGCGCGACCTGGGCTTCTCCGGTCATAACGGGTACGATTGGATGTTCGCCGCTAATGATGTCAAATCCGGCTTCAGTCATGCGGCGGCGGAAATATGCTGTATTTTCAGCCAGTTGCAGTCGTAATGAAGCGCCCTGCTCGAGTAATTCGAGCGCCTTCAAGGTGGCCGTGACGATAGCGGGCGCGAGACTATTGGAAAACAAATAGGGACGTGCCCGCTGCCGCAGCAAATCGATCACCGCTTGCGGCGCCGTAATATAGCCGCCACTGGCGCCACCCAACGCTTTGCCGAAGGTGCCGCTGGTAATATGCACCCTGCCCTCGACGCCAAGTAGCTCGGGCGTACCGGCGCCGCGCTCGCCGATGAAGCCGATGGCATGACTATCGTCCACCATTACCAGCGCATCGTACTGTTCAGCCAGATCGCAGATCGCAGGCAGGTTGGCGTAAGTACCATCCATCGAGAACACCCCGTCGGTAACCACCAGGCGAAACCGCGCGTTTTGGGCCTCGATCAACTTCGCTTCGAGATCAGCCATATCGTTGTTGGCATAGCGCAGGCGTTGTGCCTTGCACAGGCGAATACCATCGATCAGTGAGGCGTGATTGAGACTATCGGAAATCACCGCATCATTTGCGTCGAGCAATACTTCAAATATGCCACCGTTAGCGTCGAAACATGAGGAAAACAGAATCGAATCGTCCATCTTCAGGAAGGCTGCCAGTTTTTGTTCCAGATGCTTGTGAATATCCTGCGTGCCACAGATAAAACGCACCGAGGCCATGCCGAGACCGTGACTATCGAGGCCCTCGTGTGCTGCGGCCACCATGTCGGGGTGATTGGCGAGGCCCAGGTAGTTGTTGGCACAGAGGTTTATCAGGTCATTGGCCCGCTGCTGCGTATGCACGCTGGGGCCTTGCGGGGAATCGAGGGGTCGCTCGTACTTGTACAATCCCTGGGCCTCGATCGACTCGAGTTCCTGCTGTAAGTGCGCGATAAACTGCTCAGACATTACATCTACCTCCCGATCTGGTCTCAGGTTGCCATACTACCCAAAAAATCAGGCTGGCGTGGCCTGTTTTTGTGCAACCAGGTATAGCACCAGCCCGCACCCGGCCAACAGTATCAACCCGGGCAGTACCAGGTCATAGCCCCCCATCCCCAGAGCAACGAGCCGATGAATGGCGCCGACGCGGAACCTACCAGGTAAACCAGCGCCAGCCCGCCGGACTTGGCGCCGAATTGACGTTCGCCGAGCAAATTGCGCGCAATGACGGGGCGGATGATGCTGACCACGCCGTACGATCCGCCAAACAGGATAACAAATGCGATCAACAGGGCCGGAGTCACGCCGGCGACTATCAAAAAGGCTATCGAGGCCGCCATCAAAATGAAGCAGGTAATGGTAATGCCGTGGATCGATACACGGCGTTCGGCTGCGATCATCGCCAGGCGTCCGGCGACCTGCATCGGACCGATGAATGAAATTGCAATAACCGCAACCTCCGGGTTGATTTCGCGTTCATTCAAAATCGGCAGCAAATGGTGCAGGGTAATCCCCTGCAACATCGCAGCGAGACCGAAACCGAGCGCGAGGCACCAGAATATCGGGGAACGCAGGAATGGCTGTTCTGCCACGGACAGGTGGGGATTGCTGCTGTGGCGGTGCGCGCCGGCCTGTTCCACCGCGCCGGCCCCCAGCCACATCAGCGGTGCGACCACCAGGATCGCTACCGCGCCGAAAAACACCACTGCGCTGCGCCAGCCAAACGCCAGCACCAGGCTGTGTGCGACCGGGAAACTGACGGTGCCGGCGAATCCTGCCACCAGGGTTACGAAAATGATCGAGCGTTTGGCCTCCGCTCCGCGCGCGCGTGTGATGAGCGCAAAACAGGGTTCGTACAGGCTACCCGCCATGCATACGCCGATAGCCGCCCACAACAGGTAAAACTGCCATAGCTGTTCAACCAGGCTAAGCATAATCATGCAGCTACCGCCAATCGCTGCTGCCGCGGTCATCATCAGCGCACCCTTGCCCGCGTCGATCAGGCGCCCGTAAAGCGGTGAGCAGAAGGCCGACACGAACACCGCCAGGGTTATCGCAGCGGTCAGGTCGGCACGACTCCAGCCCAGCGAACGCTCCCAATGCAGCAGCAGCGCCGGAAAGCTGTAGTAAATGCAGGCCCAGATCAGCATCTGCGCGATGGCCAGAAACAGAATTGGTCGATCTTTCATCAATTAAACCTGGGCCATCCGGCCATCCCGCTGTGCGGACGCGCCCGAGCCAACTACTGGATGAAAATACACGTTGTACAAGCTAAAACCGTATGCAATGAAAATATCTGTTGCTATGATGCCACCCAATTCCGGGCATGGATACCGGCGAGATTCTGCTCCATGAGTAATCAACAGGCCGCTAACTGGATCAAGACGACATAAAAGCAGTTCATCAACGACTCATGAACACATCGAGCCAAACCGCGCTGGGAAAGATCAGCCAACATATTTCAGGCACAGGCATTAAACCGACGGCGCGCAGTCTCGAGTTTGTGCGTGATGCGCTGATCGACACCTACGGCTGCATGCTGATTGGCGCGAGCCAGGCAGTGGCCAGGAAAACTCACCAGGCACTGATTAACGGCGGGCAAATCAACAACCACGCCAGGGCATGTATCTACGGTACGCATTACTGCGCGACCCCGGGTGCCGCGGCCATGGCAAACGCGGTGGCCGGCCACGCCCTCGAGTTTGACGATTGGGAAGTGCCGGGTAATACACATATCAGCGTGGTGCTGTTTCCTGCCATCCTGGCCGCGAGTTGCGAGCGCCCCCTGTCAGGCACCGAAGCCATCAATGCCTATCTCGCGGGCTATGAAACCATCGCCCGCATCGGCGAAGCGATGAACCTGGAACACTATGACCAGGGCTGGCATGCAACCTCGACCATCGGGGCGATCGGGGTTGCCGCCGCGGTTTCCCGACTACTGCAACTCGACAGCGCACAAACAACCAATGCCCTGGCGATAGCCACCAGCCGCGCACTGGGTTACAACGCGCAGTTTGGCTCGGAGGCCAAGCCATTACAGGTAGGATTCGCGGTTGAAGGCGGAATTTTAGCCGCCAACCTGGCGGCAACGGGTCTCACCGGACAGGCACATATGCTCGAGCATGACAGCGGCATGGTGGCGTTGATGGGGCACCGGTTCGTCGAACGCATCGATCATGCGATGTCCAGGATTAGTGTCAAACCAGCGATTGATGAGTATCACATTGTATTCAAGCCCTGGCCGAGCTGCGGTTACACCCATCGCATCATGACCGGCATGCTGGAGCTAAGGTCGCGTGGTATCGACCCCGCCAGCATCGACCACCTGGAATTTTATCTACCCGACATGCACGCGGGCATCCTGCCTTTCCGCCAGCCTGCAAACCAGAGCGAAGCGCTGTTCAGCCTTCCCTATTGCGCCGCGATGGTCCTGCTGACCGGTGACTTGACGATCACCGATATCGAAACCGGTTCCAGGCAGCGTGACGATGTCAAACAGATGATCGCAAAAACTTCGGTCAAGGGGTTTAAACCCAAACGACCCGAACTCAATTTCGATCCCGAGCAGCCCGATCGAATCGTTATCGAAAGCAGCGGAGGTAGCCAGTTGGTAGAAATCCCCTACCCGCTGGGATCACCGCAACAGCCTATGTCCGAGACTCGACATTTAAACAAGTTTCAGCTCAACTCGGGTCTCGGCGACACGGACGCGCGAAATCTCTGGAATCAATTGAGAGCCTGGCCGCGGGCAGATAACATTCACGCGCTGCTAGCTCCGCTACCCGTTACGCCCGGCGAGAAAAGTCTGCAAATTTGATATCAGTATTAGTCGAATTAAGTAAACTGTCCCCGTATTCAAGGAGAAAACAATGTCATCGAATAATGAAGACCTGAACCTCGCCATCTTTTGTGATTTCGAGAACGTTGCCCTGGGTGTCCGCGACGCCAAGATAAAGAAATTCAATATCAACCTGGTGCTGGAACGCCTGCTGGTCAAGGGCAGCGTCGTGGTAAAAAAGGCCTACTGTGACTGGGAAAGGTACAAGGAGTTCAAGGCGGTTATGCACGACGCGGCGTTCGAGTTGATCGAGATACCGCATACGCGTCAATCAGGTAAGAACTCGGCCGATATCCGCATGGTCGTCGACGCCCTCGATCTGTGCTACACCAAGGAGCACATCGACAGTTTTGTCATCGTCAGCGGTGATTCCGATTTCTCTCCACTGGTGAGCAAGCTCAGGGAAAATAATAAGATGGTGATCGGCATCGGCGTCAAGAGTTCGACCTCGGATCTGCTGATGAGCAATTGTGACGAATTCATATTTTACGATGACCTGGTGCGGGAAGAAGAGTCCAGCCAGCAACGCAAACGCAAGCCTCCTGCACGTAAGAAAGCAGCCACCAAAAACGAAGTTGCCCAGGCCGAAAAGGTGAAATCCGAAGACGAAAAGATCGACGACGCTATCGGACTGATTATGGAAACCTTCGAAGCCCTGCATGCGGAACGCGGCGATCGCGACAAACTCTGGGGCTCGATGGTCAAGCAGGCACTGAAGCGTCGACGCCCCGGTTTCAACGAACGTTATTACGGGGTGCGTTCATTTGGGGATCTGCTGGAAGAAGCCGAACGACGGGGACTGATTGGCTTAACCTCGGATGAGCGCTCGGGCGGCTACATAATTCAAAAAATCAGTGACTAGAGCGCTGCCCGTTCATCCGGTCCAGCGCCAGTACATGCGCAAAAGACTCATCGTTACGAGCCCGGCGCAACCGGCCGGATGATTACTGGTAACTCATCAGAGACAGCAGCGGATAATCGCAACTTGATCCTGAACGGCGCTTTTCGGCAGTAACCTCGACCGGTCTTTACAACACGCAGGTTATAACTCGTTACGGCGTCGCGGACTCAAGTCCTGTAGCAGCGCCGCGATAACTCGTTTAAACTATTGCATTTTGTCGGTAAGTAATTTTGCTGCAAAATAGCCGGTCGCCGCTATGCATGTCGACCAGTTTGAAATACGGGTCGCCAAACGCTGCCAGCACTGATTTTATTCAAGTGCTATCTGCGCCTGATCGCTGTTTCTGGATCGGTAGACATCCTTTCGCGGAATTGGCCCAGACGTGAAAACAGAGGTACAGCACTAACTCACTGAGGTTGAAATTATGGCCAAGAAAGACAACAAATCCGAGGAGCGTCAGCTAGACAAACGCAAGAGTTCCGAGCGGAAGGTCGAGCGTAATTTGTACGAGGAGACTCTTTTCGGCCTGCAGGCCGAACTGGTTAAACTCCAGGAATGGGTAGTCGCCAGGGGAGAACGTGTAATTGTCATTTTCGAAGGCCGCGACGCCGCGGGTAAGGGCGGCGTTATCAAGCGCATCACGGAACGGGTAAGCCCGAGGATTTTTCGAGTCGTCGCCCTGCCCGCGCCAACCGAACGTGAAAAAAGTCAGTACTACCTGCAGCGATACGTTAGCAATCTTCCGGCGGGCGGCGAAATTGTTTTGTTTGACCGCAGTTGGTATAACCGGGCGGGCGTGGAACGGGTGATGAGTTTTTGCAGCGAAAAACAGTATCGGCAGTTTCTTGCGTCGTGTCCCCTGTTTGAGAAAAGTCTGGTGGACGAAGGTTTCCGTTTAATCAAATACTGGTTCGATATCAGTAGCGATGAACAGGAGCGACGCATGCAGGCACGCAAATCGGATCCGTGTAAAGTCTGGAAACTGAGCCCAATGGATCTGACGTCGAGACGCCACTGGTATGATTATTCCCGTGCCCGGGACGACATGTTTGCGGCCACCGACACGACTCATGCACCCTGGAACGTCGTCAGGGCAGACGACAAGAGGCGGGCGCGGCTTAATTGTATCAGCCACCTGTTAAACAGCATTCCATACGAGGCGACACCGCGAAAGAAAGTCCGTCTACCCAAACCCGATTCCGCAGAAGCCTTCGACGATTTGGCAACACTGGCCAGCCGCCGCTTCGTACCAGAGCTGTTCTAACCCTGGCGCGTTGTCTGATTCGGGGAAACGCACGATCCGGATGCAATACGATTGGAATGGGCGCAGGAACGATTCACGTAATGTGGTACGTTCAGTACCGGTTTTGACCAGCGATTTAGCCTGACCGGGATGCGGTGGAACGATTTAACTAAGGCAGATCTGCCAGCCTGGTAATCCGGTATTGCACGATGTGTTTGCCATCCTTGTCTTTGCCCATCCCGCTGAATACGCCATCCGATATGTCAGCCTCGACAGCTATCTCGTATCGGTCGACTTTCTTGCCGAACAGTGTTCGCGGTTCTCCATGCATAACGATCACAACATCAGCGAGGAATTTCGTGCCATCGACTGTGAATTTACCAAATGCGTAAGATTGTGCACCGGCGGCCCAGTAGTCTCCGTCTTTAAGAAACGCCGTGGCCCGAGGCTCCCAATCATAAGTGGTTAGCATCTCAATCTTATAAATTCCATTGACTCTCATCGCGTCACTCCGATACTTTATCCAAGCGGCAGTATACCTCTAATGCGAAACAGATTCATCAAGCTAGAATGCTTCTCGCTGACGAAAGAGCGGGAAAGTATCCTTTAATAAAGAATGTACCTGTCAATACACCGGGGAACAAAACGACAGCTTCGAATTGTCACTCGCTGACGCAATTACGTCCTTTACCCTTGGCCCGGTAAAGCGCCTTGTCCGATAGTTTCAACACATCCCAGGGAGAGGCCTTATTCCCACCTGAATCTGCAAAACCGATCGAAACGGTGACCTTTACCGAATTGTTTTTCAACGGCTTCACCGGGGCGCTATTATTTCTTCTGCCGGCGCGCCTGATGATAAAGGGCTTACTCGCGATCGCCTCACGCAGGGCTTCGAGGTGTCGCACTGCTTCCTGAGCTTTCTTACCCGAAAAAACGATGGAAAACTCTTCGCCACCGTAGCGGTAGGATTGCCCTCCGCCGGATACTTTACTCATTTTTGCCGCGATCATACGCAACACCGCATCGCCGGCATCGTGCCCGTAGGTATCGTTAAACTTCTTGAAGTGGTCCACATCCAGCATGGCAACGGTGTATTGTCCGCTGATCTTGCGAAACTTTTCACCAAGCGCACGGCGCCCCGGCAAACCGGTTAACTCGTCCAGGTATGCCATACGCCAGGTTTCCTGCAGGATGGCATACAGGCACATCAACAGCGCCGCACTGCCAAACACGTTCAGACTGCGGCTCCGGTCGCCGAAGTGCATTGGAGTCTGATCGCCAAAATGCAGCTGCGCGATCAGCATAAAAAGAACGCCGAATCCGGCAGCCATGTGTAGCGAAGGATTCAGAATGCAAAGGGTAAATAGAATATACAGGGCTGCAAAAGAGACGATCAGCACCGTTTGCGATTGATTCGTCCAGTCGAAATATTGCGGCGGTAACCAGTCGGTCAGAAACACATATGTCGCCCAGGCAGGCGAGACCATTATCACCGTTAGCGAAAAGACACCGACCAGCAGCAAAATCGCGTAAGCCGGAATCGCCTTGACACTGAAAATACCTCGATCGGGTAAGACCGTCAGCACCACTAACAACAGTGGTATAGAGGCTGACAGCAGGCTGTATGCAAGATCGCCCTTCGCCCAGTCCAGACGCAGTACCACATTCGTGATTACCACCAGCAGGACATAGAAAAACAGGGAGCTGCGACTGAATCGAATGCTGAGACCGACAACGATTATTGCCAGCATGTGCGCCAGGTAGGTTATTCCTATGGACGCCGAAACCGGCAATTGGTAATACTTCTGATAGCCGTAAAACGCCGCAATTAACAGCACAATGATCGGAAAAAGACTCTTTACGACTTTCATTCAATCGCTGTGTAGTCAGTTAAACATCGCTTCATTACAATCTCACTTTTTCTCTCAGCATTGAGTGTAGTTGCTATTCAGGCTTTATCTTCCTATCTGTGCATGGTTTTGCTCCCCGCCCACAGAAAAACCGTGCCCGCTTTTCGCAGCCGACCTGAAAATTCTGTTTTCGAGGCTATACTCGAATTAGTCCGTCGAGAGAATAAAACAATGAAGCATTGCAAAAAGTTTACCCTGATGGTCCTGCTTGGCCTGGCGCTGTCACCTGCATACGCCGCGATGGTGCCAACGGCCCAATTTAGCGCCGAGCCGGAACGCGCGCAGTTAAGCATCAATATGGCTCAGCGCCAGCAGATCGAACAACAATTGATCGAGTTGGGCGTCGAGTCGGCCGAAGCGAATGCGCGGGTCAGCCAGATGACCGACCAGCAGATTGCCAGTTTGCAGGGGAAGATCACCGAACTACCCGCCGGCGCGGCGGTAAGCACTGTCGAACTGTTGTTGATTATTATTCTTGTCATCCTGCTACTGTAAACCATTACCCGTACACTACGAGTAACACCCCCCAAAAAGATTTCATCCTGGGCGTTAATGCCGAGTTCCAGGGAATCATTAATATGCTGCGAAAGATTCCCGCTTCCGCGACGGTCCGACGTATTGGGATCTCGCTAGCATGGCTTCAATCGAGATTCCCGCTTGCGCGGGAATGACAGAGATTGAGGCAACGGCAGGGGTTTCAAATCATCCTCGCCGGTTTTTCGATGACGGCCTCTGGTTTTTTAGTCATCCCCTTCTGGTTATTAGGTCATCCCCGCGCAGGTGGGGATCTTACAAGGCTAGCTTTTGCCGACATATCGGAATGAGCAGTATGTGGGATCTCTGTGGGTTAGCGCTTCGTTGGCAAACCCTGACCGGGTTGCTGCCTGGTTTTCAGGGACTCGGATACTGTACGAAAATGGTTTCGAATCCGTCGGGACATTCCACGCTGACACCTGTTGCGCAAGGCTGGTCATAACGAATCCATAATTCGCCATCCTGTATTTCCCAGTCAGCAATGTAGCTACCGGTTACCGAAAAAGCCGGTAGATTGGAGGTACTCGACAGATCGATGATATTGACCTGTTGCGCATGGGCGCCAGTGTTGCAGGTAATCACTAGCAACCCAGCGGGCCTGGAATCAATCTTGACCAGGTTCAGACTGGCATTGCTTTCCGTACTGCTATCTTCGCTCGCGTCAGTCAGATCGCAACTGAAATTATAGATTCCAAACGGTTGATCACGCCGGTAAAGCGACATCCGGCTTTCAGATATACCGCCCGACAATATATGCCAGGACCAGTCTGCATCAGGCTTATGATCAGCGTTCAGGGTAAGGCAGAATGCTGATATCAGTAACCCCAGGTAACGGTAATTTGTCATGGCAGGATAACTCCCCGCGTTTCCCGGCCGAGAGGGAGGTATTTATCGTTTTGCGTATTGTTGGCGTCGACATAAATCATCGATCTATTGTCAGCATTAGCGGCAAAGAAGCAAACCCCGGTTTCGAATTCCGAAGTTCGTCAGTTATCGCGCTTCCTCGAAACGACGAAGGTTTCATCATTGAACCAGATACCGTTGTGTTTGTGTAAGACATCGGCGGTCGCGTCCAGATAGTCACCCGACGATACCACCGGTTCGAGGCGCTCATCTTCGATCTGGCCGACATAAATAGCCGCGTTCCACGCGGCGAACAGGGTCGAGGTGCCGATTGCGTCACCAATTTCGGTGGGCAGGGTATGCATGTGATAACGCAGCAGTGACTTGGCGTCGGAACCGGCATTAAAATTGTACTTTTGCGCGCTGCGACCAAGATATTCCTTGAGGGTCTTGATCAACTCGTGGCGATCCACCGTGAACGGGTCTTCATCGGGCCAGATCTTGCGCACCAGCTCGAGCCCGGGGTCATTACCGCAGGATTGCGCGGTCAACAGGCGACCGCCTGGACGCAGACTTTTCGCCAGCGGCGCAAGTACGTGCTTGACCTTGAAGTCGGCGCTCATGCGTGCACGCCAGGGCTGGGACGCCAGCACCAGGTCATAATCGCCGCCGGCAGCCTGACCGCGTTTGGGAATTACGTCGTCCAGCAGAAAGCGGTGATCCTCGCGGAACAGGACCATGACCGAAGGTCGCACATACATCGGGTTACCGGATTTCTCGTTTGCCTTTACCTGCCAGCCATCGACCAGTTCCTTGTCCATGCCGCGCAACTGCTCGCCAAACTCGTGCGCCGAATCACCCTGCAGGGGAACCTCCAGCCAGTTCAACGCGGCCGCCTTGGCGACATCATTCGGCATCAGCCAGGGGGCTTCAGCATAATAAAGGTTGGTGATGATAATGACGCTGGACGGATGTTCGATAAAACGATCGGGCAGTTTCTCCAGGGTCAGGCGCACGTCTTCAAGACTGACTTCCTTGCCGACGATAAAAAATGGAATCGTCGGGAAGCGTCTATGCATCGCGCGCATCAGGTGACTCAATACGGTACTGTCACCGACCCCGGCATCGAACAGGCGCAGGGCCGGCGGTGAAGGACGAAGATGCGAGAGTTCCTGCGTGGCCCGTTCCGCCACCCGCCACTTCTCGTTACAGGTATTGACGAAAGCCAGGTATTTCTGCCGATTGTCGTAGAATCGAAACGGACGATCATCGGTAACATTATGTTTCATATTCTTATCCCCCTTTCGGACGGAGCGGTTTGCCTTGGTGCCGGGCGTAATGACGCTACTATCTGCTTGCGACGAATGCAGCCTGATGAAATTGCGCAGCCGCTGCGCTGTCTCTAGAGTTACATTTCCACCTGCGCGGAGTCGAACACATAGCTTGCCGTCGTTAACCGCCTGGCGGCCAAAAGTCGATTCGGCAATTCCGGCGGTCCGACAGTAAGCCTCTATTTCAGCTAAAAGCGCGTCGCTGCTGTCACTCATCACGGCTAGTCTACTGCTCCTCAGTAGCGCCAACCCTACTCCTGAGCAGAAGCAATGACAAGTTTTTAGCCCAATAAAATCATTACCGGAATTAGTGGGCAATTGCCCACAAAGGAATATCGCTAAGCGGATACTCGCTTCATTAGTTCATAGTTTTCGTCGGTGTAGCGACAGGCAACGCCCGAGTCCCAGTCGAACAGAGACCGCTCAATGCTGGTCAATGCTGCCAGGTAGACATGAATGCCCCGGCACGGTTTGCCATCGGCCGCCTCGACCGAATGAATGCCGTCGGGTTTAAGCGCGATGACATCGCCGGGACCGACCCGCTTGCTCGATTTATACACCAGTTGGCCGGGCTCACGCAGGTAAAAGTGATTATCTTCTGCGCCGTCGTAAACACCTATGGTTGCCGTTGTCTGATGATCATGCGGCGGCACATGGGTTCCGGGAGGGAAGCGTACACACCAGATCGAGATGCTATCGTCTTCGAACAGGAGCTCATCGTCATTTTCATAAACCGGCATGGTCGCCTTGATCGCCTCCGGGTCCTGGAACACGTCGCACATCAACCCGCGAACCTTCTCCCTGGCATCAGCTTCAAGCGCCGCATCTCTCAGTTGTCGAATGAATTTATCAAGCTCGAAATCGGGCATTAGCAATGTCCTCCTGTTGAGTCAGTCAAGCAATGCTTCTTCGTAAGGATAGGTGGTCAACAATTCGTAGCCATCTTCGGTGATGAGGACCTGTTGTTCCAGTTTCACGCCGTCTCGTTCACCAACCGGACCCATGTAACTTTCGATACATACCACCATGCCTGCCTCAAGCGTGCAGTCATACGGATTCTCCTCGCGAAACAGGTGCTTGGCCTGCGGATACTCATCGCACATGCCGACCGCATGCATGATGCAGGGATAGGCATTTTGGCGACATTCTTCCGGCACCGGATAGGCCTGTCGCTGCATTTCCCTGAGCGTCATGCCGGGGTAGACCAGCTTCAGGTTATGCTCGATTTCATCTACCGCCATGCGATAAACCTGTTTCTGCCGCCGGGTCGGTTTGGCCGGACCGCAATGGAATGTTCGCGACAAATCAACGAAGTAACCGAATGGGCCGACCATATCGGTGTCGAAACCAACCAGGTCACCCGATTCGATTTTGCGCGCACTGGCTTCCTGCAACCAGGGATTGATACGTGACCCCGAAGACAGCATCCGGCCTTCGTGCCAGTCGCCGTTATTGGCGATGTTGGTGTAGTTCAATAATCCCCACAACTGTAATTCGGTTACGCCCGGGCGCAGTGCCTGCTTGACCATACCCGCACCGTGCTGGCCGACCGCAATCGCCCAGCGCATACAGGCGATTTCATCTTCCGACTTGATCAGGCGGGCGGTTTCAGCGATACGCACCCCGTCGATGACCTCGATGCCCTGTTTCTCCAACGCCTGGGTAACCGAAGGATTGACGTATTCGATTGCGACACGTCGGTTGCTGCTGCCGATTTCATCGAGATAGGCAGCCACATCCGCGGCCAAACCCTTGGCAGCTTCATCGATATTGGTGCCACCATCGAAGAATGCATGCGGCCTGCCCGGGCGAAAATCGTCTACCTGCGGCACATCGTAGTAACAGCCGTAGAAAACGGTAGGACCGTCCTGCGGTATAAATAAATAAACGGTGGGTATATGCGATTGAAACAACATGTAGCTGCGATAATCCACCGCGTAGCGCAGGCTGATCGGATTGACCAGGATGCACATCGCGACATCATGCAGCTGCAGTTGCTGCTTGAGCCGCCCCATGCGGTAACGGGACATCCTCTCGAGATCGATTTGCGGCATCCCCTGAAAACGGGTCAGGTCGCTCCAGTCATCGTTGAACACCAGGTTGTCAATCGGATTTACGCTCATTTGCGGGACAGCCGATAGTAGGATTGAATAGCCGTGACGACTCGATCTATGCCTGCATCATCGATATCGAGATGGGTCACCAGTCGCAGCGGCGGATTCTGCTGACCGATCAGGATTCCACGTTCCTGCAAATGCATACGCAAGGGTTCCAGGTCGCTATCCCGCGGCTCGATAAACACCATGTTGGTGAAACACTTGACCGGAAGTTCCTCAATCGTGCTGATACCATCGGCCAGCTGCCGTGCCCTTTCATGGTCGTCGGCGAGTCGCGCGATATTATTGTCGAGCGCATACAGGCCGCAAGCCGCTATCACGCCAGCCTGGCGCATACCGCCACCGAGCATTTTACGTAAGCGACGTGCCGTTTTGATAAACCCGGTCGACCCGCAAAGCATCGCACCAACCGGTGCGCCGAGACCCTTGGACAGGCACAGCATGACGCTGTCGAATGGCGCCACGATATCCGCTGCGGGCAGGTTCAACGCAACCGCGGCATTCATGAGTCGCGCGCCATCGAGGTGCGCCTTCAGCCCCTGTTCACGCACGGCTTCGATCAGCTGCTGATGCTGCAGCGGGTCCTGCACGCGTCCGGAAACGGTGTTTTCCAGCGCCAGGGTCCGCGTTACCGGATGATGCGGATCGTCTTCCTTGATCGCAGCCAGAACCTGCGGTAGCGCCAGCGCACCGAATTCATCGGTGGGCAACGGGTGCATCACGATTCCACCAAGTGCCGATGTTCCACCCGCCTCGGAGACAAATATATGGTATTGATCTCCCAGCAGGATTTCTTCGCCGCGCGCATTATGCGCCAGCATCGCAGCCAGGTTAGCCTGGGTCGCACTGCTCAGGAACAGCCCGGCCTCCTTGCCCACCAGCTTCGCCGCGGTCGCTTCGAGCCGGTTTACGGTCTCGTCTTCGCCATACACATCGTCCCCTACCCTGGCATCGAGGATCGCCCGGTACATGGCTTCTCCAGGGCGGGTTACGGTATCGCTGCGCAGATCGACTATGACTTCTTCAGACATTATTTTGCTTCGCAATTAACTGCGCCAATATTAGGCTGGAATCAACCTCAAGGGAAAGTATTTTTGCGCCTCGAGAAGTAGCATGCCTTTAACCCGAAGCTGGAGTAACATCCGCGCATGAGCGCTTCCCGATCCACCGACACCAGAAACCTGATCGCCGCCTGCGCAGCGATCACCGTGTTCGGTTTTGCCTTCGGCATGACCTACCCGCTGCTGTCCCTGATCCTCGAATCGCGTGGCGTCTCGAGCGACATGATTGGCATTAATTCGGCGATGATGCCGATTGGAATCCTGTTATTTTCATCGGTAATCCCGGTCGCGGCCAAACGCTTCGGCGCCCGCAACGTGGCCATCACCGCGGCGATAGTGACGGCAATGGTGATGCTTTCCTACAAGGTCTTCGACACGCTTGCCGCCTGGTTTGTGATTCGCCTGATTCAGGGCATGACCATTTCAACCCTGTTCGTATTAAGCGAATCATGGATAGTCGGCTCAGCAGGCGATCAGAACCGGGGCAAGATTGTCGCCATTTACGCCAGCGTGTTATCAGCCAGTTTCGGCGCCGGACCGCTGCTGATCAGCTTCATCGGAATTGAGGGCTGGACACCGTTCGTGATCGGTGCCACCGTGGTCGCACTAGGTGTTATCCCATTCATATTTATTCGAGATAACCTCCACGACGAACCCGAGGAAACCCGACCCTCGGGAATTTTCGATTTTGCCCCAAAAGCCCCGATGCTGCTTGCCGCGGTCGGCACTTTTGCGGTTTTCGATGCGGCTTCGCTATCGCTGTTTCCGGTTTACGGCATTCAGAACGGTCTCGATCTAACCACTTCGGCTAACATACTGACCGCGCTAATCCTCGGCAACGTGCTGCTGCAATTCCCGATCGGCTGGTTCAGCGACAAGTTTCCCCATCGCCTGGTACTGGCCGGTTGCGCGTTAACCACCGCGATCACCCTGATACTGTTGCCTGCCTGCATCGATTCCGTATTCAAATGGCCGTTACTGGTACTAATGGGAACCACCGGTTACGGGGTTTACACGGTTTCGCTGGCTTCGCTCGGGAATCGTTTCAGCGGTATTGAGCTGGTCAACGGTTCGGCGTCATTTGCTATCGTATGGGGATTCGGCGCACTCATCGGATCGGTATCGGGCGGTTGGGCGATGCTCGGCTTCGGCTCGCATGGCTTACCGATCGGACTGGCGCTGGTTTACATTCTGCTCGCGCTCGGGGTAACTCGCCGTCAACTCAGTATGCAAAAGCGTCATGCCTGACATGCCTGTTATCGGTATCTACAAATACCGAGGCATCATTGACGCCATCGTAATGAAGAATTGAATGCACCCGATTTACGTACTCTGGGCAACACCCCGCTCCACTTCCACCGCCTTCGAGTGGATGATGCGCATGCGCGGCGACATGGTCTGCTTTCATGAACCCTTTGGTGAAGCCTGGTACCAGGGCGACGATGCGCGCGCCGCGGCTTAACGACGCCAGCCCGCGCAAAGCGGGACTCAGTTTCGACACCGTGCTGGCAAAGATACAGGCCGCGGCTCGGCAGCGACCGGTTTTTTCCAAGGATATGGCACAGTTTACCGATCACCTCTGGGACGGCGGCTTTCTGCATAACTTCGAACACAGTTTCCTGATCCGCGACCCCGCCAAAGTGCTGGCGTCTTTACATCGCAGCTGGGTCAAGTCGGGCAACGACGAGGGCTTTACCCGCAACGAAATCGGCATCGACGAACAACGCCGGCTATTCGACTTACTGAGCGACAGACTCGGCAATTCCCCGGTGGTTATCGATAGTGACGATTTGCTGGAAAATCCTGCCGCGATGGTCGAGCAGTACTGCATCGCTATCGGCGTGCCGTTTATCGCCGGGGCGCTTAACTGGGAACCCGGTAGTCGCAGCGAAGTATTATGGTATGACGGTGACGACAGCATCTGGCACGAAACCCTGAAAAACTCGAACGGACTCAGGGCACAAGCCCGCAAAAAGGTGGCGATCGATAATCTACCGACGAAATTGCAGGATCTTTACCACGAATTCCTGCCACACTATCAACATTTACATCGACATCGCCTGCGTTTGAACCGATAGCTGTTTCAGCCCTGCACTATCGACAGTTCACGGTCATAAGCCCGCTGCGCCAGTTTCATCGCTGCCTGGTATTCCGGGTCATCGTAGCAGGCGATCGCCTGCTCGTAACTGTCGAAGCGAACCAGCAGCTGCCTTGCGTAGTGTGGGCCCTCCCGGGTATCGATTTCGCCCTTGCCCGCGACTATTTCAGCCCCGTAACGGGCTGCGATTGCCGGCCATAATTCAGCGTATTGCTGTAAAGCGTCGGCGTCCTTTATCTCCGAGCCTCGAACTATCCAGTAACCTGCCATTCCAGTATCCCCCGTTCCAGTAGATGTTGTTTATGCAATCAGCGCCCGGCTCAAGCAGGACGCTGACCTTCGACGATGATGCGATGCATCACCCGGCGCTGACCATGATAATCATTCAACGCATAGTGCTGGGTACAGCGATTGTCCCACATCGCCAACGTATCCTGCTGCCAGCGCAGGCGGAAACTGTACTCCGGCCGGGTTACCTGCTGATACAGGTATGTCAATAACGGCAGGCTTTCTTCGCGGGTAAAATCCTCGAATCCAAGCGTGTGAATAGCGTTGACATAAACCGATTTCCTGCCCGTTTCATCATGCCTGCGAATAACCGGGTGAATCGCAAACTGTTCACTCTTGCCGCTGTTCTTGCTCTTCACCTCCGCGTAAATATTTTCGTCGCGAGGTACCACGCTGGCGGAATTAATCGCCTGTAATGGTGCCAGGGCCGCCTTCATACCCGGCGAAAGCGCGTCGTAGACCGCATACATATCGGCAAACAGGGTATCGCCGCCCTGTTGCGGTATCTGCCTGGCATAAAGCATGGTTATTTTCGGCGGCAGCTCGAGGTAGGCCGAATCCGAATGCCAGAAGCTGCCAAAGCTCTCGCTTTCGCTTTCGGTTTTGACGATCTCGGTGATGTACGGGAAACCGTCGATGCCATCCGCGAACATGTATTCCTGCAGCGGGTCGAAGCGCAGAGCGAAATCGTTATAGCGTTCTGCAGACAAATTCTGCGTGCGAAAAAAGATGACCTGGTAATCGAGCAAGGCCTGGTTCACCTGCTCGATTAACATATCGCTTAGTTTGCCGGATAAATCGAGACCACGAACTTCGGCGCCGATAGAGCTCGATTGGGGTATGACTTCCACGATGCTTTTATTCCTGAATCGGTTGACAAACTACACGCAGAATTGATCGAATCATCGTATCATTACCCTGTTTTTGTGTCACTTTACCGATTGCGCCTGCAATGAATCCCGAAACTCTGAAACTACCCCCGTCGCCCGATGTCATCATCGTTGGCGCCGGTATCGCCGGCATCTCCGCAGCCTGGTTTTTGCACCGCGCCGGAGTTAGCGTGGTGGTATGCGAAAAGGGTGTCGTTGCGGGTGAGCAGTCGAGCCGCAACTGGGGCTGGATACGCCAGCAGGGTCGCGACCAGGCCGAACTGCCGATCGTCATGGAGAGCATGCGGCTGTGGCAGGAAATCTCCGACCAGCTCGGTAGCAGCATCGGTTACCAGCGCGAAGGTAGTCTCTACCTGTGCGAAAACGACACCGAACTGGCTCGCCACGAGCGCTTTATGTCATTCGCGCCAGCCTATGGCCTGGCTACCAGTTACCTCAACCGGGACCAACTCAAAAAATTGATAACCGACTGTCCGCAACGCTGGGTGAGTTCAACTGATCGACGCAACACTTTATCTTTAGATGAAAAGATGAGGTGTTGTAAATGTCACGCAGAAAACGAAGATGGTACACGGCATCGGAAAAGTCCGAGATGTGGGATCG